>Ga0307377_10001720_pt1 | contig 26893 bp, 36 predicted proteins | sample TR3MG_FD_202535 | JGI IMG/M metagenome (GOLD analysis project Ga0307377, IMG submission 202535) | Soil microbial communities from Risofladan, Vaasa, Finland - TR-3 | ecosystem: Environmental > Terrestrial > Soil > Coastal area > Acid sulfate soil | place: Finland: Risofladan, Vaasa | collected... | reverse complement strand
ATTTGCAGCAGCGATATTAGTTTCAGGTAAATTATTAGGAGCGGCTGGTGCTGGGGGAGTAATTACTGCAATTGTGGGAATTGTTTTAGGATTAGTAACTGTTTTTGGCGTTTTAGCTTTAGCTAAAAAAGTTGTAAAAGATGGACAAACTACTCTTAAAGATATTGGATTAGGAATGACTTTCTTAGCTTTAGGAATGGTATCATTTGCTTTAGCAATTAATATATTACCAAGTCTTTTAAATACTAGCACTGTTATGACAGGAGTCCTCATGGTTGCTGGAATTATTGTGATGTCTGGATTGTTATTTGCTGGAATAGGACTTCTTGATAAATGGATAGAAAAGGGAGTGGGCGTCGCTGTTTCTATGGGTGTTGGAATGATGGCTTTGGCTGCTGGTGTTTTAATATTTGCATTAGTTGCTAGATTGATAACAGGTTTGGGTGATAAGGATGCTAAGAAAAAAGATGGAACTGAAAGATCTAAATTTGGTAAAGCATTTGCGGGAATGGGGCCAGGCCTTGGGGTGATGGGAGTTATTCTCGTTGGTTCTGCATTATTATTTGCTGGAATGGGTGCTCTAGCTGTAGTTATATTGCCAGGTATTGGAGTTGGAATAACAATGGCTCTTGGAATGATTGTTTTAGCTGCTGCAGTTAAAAAAGTGGTTAATACATCAAAGGAATTGGAAGGAGTAGATGTTAAAGAATCAGTGGGAGGAATGATTAGCGGAGTTCTTGAAGGATTTTTAGCTGGAATAAAAACTCTAGCTGGCGGAAAAGCTGTTGGAGAAGGAGGAATTAAAAACTTTATAAAAAATAGTGCTACTCTATTTGCTGGAGTTGGAGTATTAATGTCTGTTTCTATCGCACTTTCAATGTTTGCAAAATCGCTTACGGCATTTGCCGAATTTGAAAATATGCGAGTTATTGAAGGAACTGATAAAGATGGAAAACCAATATTTGGAGATAGAGTAAATGTAAAAAGCGTTGCTGATAATGTTGCTTATTCTATCGGAACTTTCTTAACTACATTAATTACATCCACAGAAGGATTAACTACTCAGCATTCAAAAGCTCTTAGAAAAATGGGAAGAGCATTAACTGGACGAAGAGGTATTTTATCTGCAGTTAATCAATTTTCTGAAATTCTAAAAACATTTGCTCAATTCGGCCCAGAAGGAAAGATCGGGTTTGTAGATATGGTTCCAGATGGAGTTGATGAAGATGGAAATGCTAAATTTAAACAAGTTGCAAGCACAGTTTTAATAACAGAAGTTGTTGATAATATTGTTTCTTCTTTTGGCAAATTCGTATCTGATCTAACAGATCACTCAAAAGATTTTGAAGTAACCGGAAAGCATGGAAGACGTATGTCTAATTTAGCTGAGGTTTTATTAGGAAGAAAGGGGATCGGAGGAAGAGAAAAATATGGATTACTTCAACCTATTAATGCTTTTGCTGAGACATTAATGATTTACTCTAAATTCGGAGCTGATAATATGATACCTAATATTGATGCAGAAGGAAAAGTTATTGGAGAACCTATTCCTGTAACAACCATAGCTGATAATATTATGTCTACACTTGGTGCGTTCACAGATGCTCTAGGTGCTAAAAAATTGAATAAAGATACAAAAGATGCTGAGAAGAATTTAAAAACTTTCGATAATATTATTGATCGAACAAATAAAATTGCTAAATCTGTTGATGGATTAACAAGACTATCTGCTACATTAACAGAATTTGCAAATAGTATAGGATTATTATCTACCAGTCTAGCTGGATTAGATGTTTCGAAAATTTCAGATATGTCTGATATAGGAGCTGCATATCTAAAGAAAACAAACGATTATTCTGTTTCAAATAAAAGAATAATGGAAAGCTATGCTCCTAATGCCCCCGCAGCAGCTACAACTACCGCAGCAACTCCATCTACTTCTTCTCAGGAAAGAAGATCAGGAACAACAACTACTAAGGCAGTCGAGCCTAACTGGGATAATATCGCTGCTCAGATTGGTCAATCTGTAGGATCCCAACTTGTTGCTGCTATGAAATCTGGCCAAATGAAATTTGAATTCTCCCCATCATCTTCTAATTCCGGAGTTATCGAATTTGGATAAAACTACTTAAACATTTTCACATATAAGTTATAAACTAACACTGAATGAAACAATATTTAGATTTGTTACAGAATATTCTTGACAATGGAGTAGAAAAAGAGTCCGGCAGAGCAAATATGCCCAATACAATTGGACTTTCTAAAGGAATTATCGAAATGAATTTGCAAGATGGATTTCCTTTATTAACTACAAAAAAAATGTATTTAAAAGGAATCATACATGAACTATTATGGTTTCTTCGTGGTGAAACAAATATCAAATATTTAGTTGATAATAATGTGAATATTTGGAATGGCGATGCTTATCGCTGGTATTTAAAATGGTGGGATGAGTCTGGATCGGAACAAGGTGGTTTAAGAAAACTAGAAACTATTGAAGAATTTATTGAGCAAGTAAAACAAGATTCAAATTGTTCATACCCTTGGATTGCAGGGGAAAAGGAATATGTGGTTGGTGATCTTGGGAAAGTTTATGGTTATCAATGGAGAAATCAACATGGAGTTGATCAAATAAAAGATTTAGTTGAGGATTTAAAAAATAATCCATTTGGAAGATATAAAATCATCGATGGATGGAATAAAGCTGATTTTCCTGATATGGCTTTACCACCATGTCATTTACTTTATCAATTTATTGTAAGACCCCTCAGTTTCGAGGAAAGATCTGATTTGGCAAGCTGGAAATTTGATAATTTAAAGCCCTGGACAAAAGAGGAATTAGATAAATTTAATGTTTCTAAATTTTATCTAGATCTTAACATGTATCAGAGATCCTGTGACACTTTATTAGGAGTTCCTTTTAATATTGCTTCAATGTCATTATTGCTAATGATTATGGCAAAAGTAGGAAATATGTTACCTGGGGTTGCAACTTGGATAGGAGGAGATACCCATTTATATATGGATCACCTAAATACTGTAAGAGAACAATTAAATAGAGAAACTTTTTCTCTTCCTAAAATGACGATAAATAAGGAGTTAAACAGTTTAGAGGATATTTTGGAATTAAAAATTGAGGATTTTGAATTATCTGATTATGAGAGCCATCCTCCTCTAAAAGCAGAACTATTTACAGGATTGAAAAAATAAAAGATATGAATGTCTCCTATTTGGGAATTTTTAAAGAGAGCATATGAAGAAGCTTATGATTTGCCTAATTTTTATTTAGGGATTGAAAACGAATTATATTGTCATGTCTTTACAATTTTTTTCTTAATAGCTCTTTTTACTGCTGTTGCCTTAAATATTAAAATGGTATTATCTATGAGAGGATCAAAGAAAGAAAGAAAAGCTTGGAAAAAGAAAATTGAAAAATCTATTTTAGGAGTTTTAGAAGAAAAAGATAAAAATAAAAAAGCTAAAAACTATTAATATGGCTATAAAGAAGTTAGGAATTACAATAAATGCCTTTGATGCATCTGAATTACTAGAGGATTTAATAACAGAGATTAGGGATCAGGTTGATTGGGTAGCTGCTATTTGGCAAGCAAAATCATATTGGAGAAATCCAATGTCTAAAGCTGACATGAATCAGCTCAAAGATCTTAAAGAAAAAGGCCTTATTGATGAGTTAATTGAATTCAAACCTAACTACACTAAATATTCTCGTGAGCAGGAGTGTGATAAAAGAAATATGGGTATTGATACTGCTCAGCAAAGAGGATGCTCACATGTTCTAAATATTGATGCTGATGAATTCTATGATGCGGATCAATTTAGATTTGCTAAGGATCTTATTGATAAAAAGGGATATACAATTACCTATTGTTCTTATGTAAATTATTATAAGGATTTTTCTCATTATTTAGTTTATCCATTTAGACCATTTGTTCCATTTATTCAATCAACATATTTTAGATATACTTATAATGGTCCAGCACCTGGACCAACGGATCCGACAAGAAGAATTAACAATCCATCCAATATAGGAACTTATTTATTTCCTGATAATGAAATCCGAATGGGTCATGCGGCTTGGATTCGTAGGGATATTAGGAAAAAATTAGTTAATTGGAGTGCAAAAAATCATTTTGATAGAAAAGTATTAGAGGATGCAGTTGAACGTTGGGAAAATTGGAAAGAAGGGGAAACAGCAATAATGCTTTTTAATGTTCCTGATTATAATGTGAAGGTTAATAAGTTAGAAACTAAGATCCATAAATTTGAAGTACCCTGGATGAAAGAGGCTAATCAATAATGATCTAAGCCTTTGTCTTGAAAGTCTTGTAGACGTGCTTATATGAGCTTATACAATGTAAAAAAGGACCCTTTGAGGTCCTTTTTCTATTTCTTAAAGTCTTTTAAAGAGGGGTAGAAGTTTTCATCTACTCCCATAAAATCTCTTCCGGCTGAATTTGGAATTTCTTCATGATTTATTAATTCTACTGAAGTAGGATCTATTCTATATTTTTCAGCTGTTTCCAGATCTTGCACAACATAATGTAATATATTTTGTTCTGCATCCTTTTTTATGTCAACAATTTTTCCAAAAACTTCTTTATCTTTTCCTAAAACCTTTCCATTTATTTCACATCCGATATGGATATATCTATGATCTCCTTGCGGTGTTCCTGGTTGTTGAAGTAATTGATTGAGAGGCTTTATATCATAAGTATACATGATATTGGGACCCCCATTATTTGAAGATCCTCCAAAACCATTTCCCCTACCAACTGAATTTCCATATCCGCCTCGTGCTCCTCCGCCATAAACAGCATATCCAGCTCCTCCGAAGTTTTCTTGTACAGTCTTTGCTCTCATAATCTATTTATCCTATTTTAACCAGTCCTTATGTGCAAGAAATCCGGAATTTAAACCATCGATGTAATGAACTAGTTTTGTTCCATCTGGTAATATTCCCCACTGCCATTGGAAAGTTCCCCAACCATTTTTATTTCTTGAATTTTTCTTGGATCCTGTTGGTTTAAATTCCCCTAAAAATTCATCGCTATCGATATGTTCGGGCAATTCATTTTCAATAAAATAATCTTCATCAAATCCTATATAATCTGTAAATGCTAAAGGATCGCCATCACTATAATCTATTTCTTCTTTAAATTCATCTGGTAATCCTCCTTTTTCAAACCAATCTCTAGAAGCATCGCCTTCTATGGTATCAACCTCTGCTTTAGGCTGTGATAAAAGAGCTCTTTTAATCCCATAGTGACCTATCCCCAATTTTTCATAAGGTGTTCCAGATCTATCGAAATTTACTGTTTTGGCTCTCATTATTAATATATTAGACTTTCTGCTGAAGGCAAATGAATAGAAGACCATACTACTCCCCAACCATCACCATCAGGATATGAATTATAAGCATATGGAAATCCTTCTGGAGGATTTTCCAAATATTCCTCTAATTCATCGTCTTCTTTATGGTCAAAGAATTCTCCCCATTTTATTTTATTGCCAAGAACTGAAAAAATTGACTTTAATTTATTGTAAGTTTCCTCTGCTTCTTCATCATCTTCATAATCTTGTCCATGATCTTCATACCATTCTTCATATGAAACGATTCCGTCATCCTCTGCATATATGTCAGAAAGTATCTCAAGATCATCACTTGTTACCTTAGAAATAATTCCAAGACCAAGAGCTTCTTTTGGATCCCTTCCTCTTTCAAAATTTACATTTTGTGCTCGCATTAAATAAATAGCATATATTCAATTTTTACATCAAATGGTTGAGGATTATAAACATAAAATCCATCTATTAAATTCTTAGAAAATCCGCATTGAGGACAATCTGCTGCGGTTGTCCAAATATACATATCACCGAATTTATTCCAGTAATTATTATTAGTAATCCACTCCAGATAATCTCCTGCACTCATAATATTTGAAGTAGAGCATCCATTCATTCCAACATCTACAAGTTTTATTTCTCTTGTATAGAAAGTTGATGAATCTTCATCCCATACTACTGAACAATCCGATACCAAATTATATTGGATTGTTGTGCAATCCTCATATGTTACTGAACTAGAATCTGTAGTAATATTATAAAGGGTACATCTTATCAAAGAAGCATCCATTATAAATGAATCATATATCGAAGAATCCTTAATTACGACATTATTTAAAGAACTATCATTAATAGTTGAAAATTGTATTTCAACTCTGCTTGATGGATCGTCAATTGATAATGTTGGATCATCAATAACCCAGATATATGGAGGAATTCCTCCAGTGATTAATTTATATGCGTTTGAATATGATAATTCTATAGTGGAATTTATAACAAAGGAGGATGAGTCAATCACACTTCCTATTATAGATGAATCAATAATATAGCTATTCCAAAAATATGATTCATTTTTAGCATATGTTTCAAATACATATCCCTGACTAACATCTACTGTTTCTAATTTAGATCCTGAAATATCAATATTTGATAAGGAACTATCTTTTAATATAGATGATGTTATAGAAGAATCTACTATTATTGTTTGAAATATATTAGAATTGCTAATAATAGTATTTGAAATATCAGAGTATGTGATATCGGTAGTTCCCAATGATGAATCATAAATTGTATCACATGCTAAAGAAGAATCATATATCTCTGAATTTCTAATCCATGATTTCTGAATAAATGAATCAGAGGATTCTACTATGGATAATGATGAATCAGTAACAAATGAATTTTGATCTATTAATGTTCCACCGGATGAAGTATTGGTAGAGTATACGTCGGATCCATAAATTGAAGAATCATGAATTCCTTTATTAAAAATTCCGAATGAATCTTCAATACCACTGTAATAAATTTCGCAATTTGATATGGATGAATCATTATACCAAGCATACCAGATTGAAACATCTTGTAGTGTTACATCAAAAGGTCCTGCTGGCCCATAACTAGGATCATATGAAAATCCAAGACTTGAACACTGAAATTCAGGTACATTTATAGTTAAATCAGATATAAATGGGCCCCAAGTAGTAGCAGGATCATATGAATTAATTTGCTGACCTCTTATATTATAGATATAGTTATCTATTTCAACTGGAGAATAATATTGAATTGAATCAGAAACATGATTAATATAAAGCCAATGGTCATAAGGAGCGACTGGAGTTCCTGTAGGGTAAATTCCTTTCATTACAATTCCCTGCATTCCTCCATTTGGATATTTAGATGCAGGAATCTTAGCTGAAACATCCTCTTCTAGTGGAAATTCCCAAGGATATGGGAATGGAGATCCTGAAGCGTCAATAAGAGTTAATACAACATTGGATATATTGAAATCGTATCCTGCTAAGGTTCCTGCGAATGTTAAAATGCTAGGATCATATGATGCAGTAGCTTTAATACCTAAATTACCCAAAGCTATATTAAGAGCATCTTCTATATTGATATTTTGACTATAATTAGCAGAAACATCTATATTAGAAAATGTAAATCTAAATCCAGAATAATAATTTATAGAAAGATCTATTTGCATAAACAATGGATTTGTAGAATCATCTCCTATTGTATTAGGCATTGTAAATCCTTGTTGTCTTAGAGTAAGTCCTTTTGTCAATCCCGGAATATAAATTACTTCTCTCTCACCAATGATTTTTGTCTCAACACTATAAGCTGAAACAGGAATTTTTATACTTCCAAAATCAATATAAGATAATATTTTGCTCCCTGAAACAACTCCTATACCATTATCAACAAATTCCAAATACTGGTCTGATCCAGAACCTGCACAAGGGGATAAAGCTGGGAAGACATAATCATTGCTGGGATTATTAAATAGATCTGTCGCCATTATAAATTCATTTATTTTATCTATTTATTCAAACAAAAAAAAGAGGTATGAACCTCTTTATCCCTTTTTGAAATTTTTGATATCTTGAAGAGCATCATCCCAATTAGAAAAATGCACCCCTCGATCATCTAAATAAATTTGTGCAGGGATTTTTGTATTATAAACCCCAGAAATAAACTGATCTAAATCATGTTCTTTTAAATATTTTTCAATATTTTCTTTTTTTCTGGTAGACAAGATCTTAAGAACCCAACCATCTTTTATTAATTTTTCCATGGCTTCTCTTACTCCTTCCATAGGAGGATCTTTAGGAACATCACCGGTCCATCCACTTTTATATGAATGAATCACTCCGTCAAAGTCTAAAGCAATACTTTTTTCCTTTTCTTTGACATTTTCTAAAATTGAATTATAATTGTCGCTAATCATTTTCGCTCTCATCACACATTTCTATTTTTGCATCAGACCATTCATCTTCATAGTCATAATCTGATAAATCATCTATTTTTTTGGCATAAGGTACTAAATCAGACCAATCCATATTATTTCCTGCCCAATCATAAATTTCAAATTCATCATCTAAGGCATTTTGAATTTCTGCCTCCCATTCATTAGACCCTCTATCATATCCATCAATAGATGAATAATATTCTGCTCGATGATCTGCTATAACTCTAGCAGGAACCACGAATAAATCCCCATTTGGAAATCTAATTTTTAGACATTTTTCCATAATAATTATTTAATAAAAACATAATCCAATGTAGTTGTCATCATCTACAGCATGAAGCCCAAATGTCACCTTAACTTTAGATTCGCTTAGATCTACATCAATATTTTCAACGGAAACATCATAGCCTTCAATCATTTCATTTAATTCTTCAGCTATAATTTTCTTTATTCTTTCTTTATCTAATTCAGTTTGTCCCATGTTTTTCTACTTTTAGTAACCGGAATACCATACTTATCAATTTCGGGTTTGACTGGAATAGCTTTTACATCTACAACTTCAACTCCATCTTTTATAAATCCTCTAAATTGATCATCATCTTCTTTTTCTTCTTTTAAAATCTCTCCTTTTCGAATTCTTTCTATTAATTCCTTTCCTGGGGATTTTACTTGAACCTCTTCTATTGGGTCCTCTTTATCCGGGACGAGCTTTTTTTCCCCTAAATCTGTGCTCGCCCCTAAGCTTTTTTTAATGCAGACGTCGGGATTTTTTCGGGATTATTTAAAATAAACTTTCCTTTCTTAAATACATTATATTCATCATCAACAAATTCGTCCATAAAATGCCACCCTCTCACTTTATTTACAGGCTTTATTTCTTCAGGTTTTTCTTCCACATCAGGAATAATACCTTTTCCTTCTGGATATTCTTCTTCAGGTATTTCTTCAACTAACTCCTCCTTATCATCTATTAATTCAAAAGCCTCTTTTGGCTCAGAATAATCCATCGGCTTCATTTCTTTGACAGTTTCTATCATTTCAGGAGTCCATACAGGAGTTTCCATTTTTCTGGTATCTGATACAGGAGGGGTTTCTGATATTTCTTCTTCTTGATCCTTTAATCTTCTTCTTACTTCATGTTCAACAATTTCTTCAAAATTATCTTCTGCTTCATCATCTTCATCATCAAATTTTTCCCCATTAGCCATTCTAATATTATCAGCAACCAATGCAGTCATACCTAATGCTACAACAGGAAGTAAAGCACCTGAAATCCAAGAAATAATTACTTTATACATTTCATTATTTTCAGCTTGAACACCAAAAAGTATCGCTCGTTGCCAATATGTCCAATCATTTGATCCGCTGGCATCCATAAACTTAAACGAAGCGTAAACGTTTGCCGTTATCTGTAATGCTGTCAACAAAAACATCATTCCCCAGGCAAGCATTCGATTTCTATTTTGGGACATTAAAATTGAGAATAAAACTGCTGCTTGACCGATTTCATATGCAGCTCCTAATAATATAGCTAATCCTAATGTATTCGCCAATTGAAAGAAAGTAATAGCATGGAGTGTGGATACAAATGCCACTGCTAAATAGAGGATCGCGAAGGTTCCAATTAGCCACCAATATAATTTCTTCCCTTTTTCTAAGAATTTTTTCATTTTAATTGTTTATTTTTGATGTGTCTCTTTCTGCTCCTTTAATCTGAATAGTTGTATTGGTTTTTACTCTTTCAGCCGTTCTCTGAACAGCCTCTGCTCTTCTTTCAGCAGCATCAACTTTCACACCAGCAATTTTTAATTCATTTGTTAAATCAATGATTATAAAGTCTTTAGTTAGATTTTCTCTTTCTAAAGAATCTATTTCTAAATTTTTTGAAGAAATAACTTTGTCTTTTAGATTCAATAATGAATCACAATTTGTAGTTAAATTCTTTTCTTGAATCCTTATTGTCATCTTTCTATTACAGCTTTGCACATTTTTTATCAAAAACAAAGCTAATAGAATAATAGTAATGTATTTAAGGTTTTTCTTTAACCATTTTTCCATAATATCTTCTTTATTTTATTTATCTGTATTTATCTACAAGACGTTAGTTATTATACAAAAAAAGGAAGCCCTAGTTTTAAGACTTCCTTGAACATATCAAACATGACGACTATTTATTCTGCTGCTGGGGGATCTGCTTCAGGTTCTCCTTCTACAGGTTCTTCTTCAACTTCAGGCTCTACTTCAAGATAAAATCCTTGAGCCATGGCAGCATACTTATCTTGTAAAAACTGAATTTCTTTCAATTCGGTTCTTGCTTCATGGATTTTTTTGCCAATAGCATCAAATATTTTAGCATATAATTCATTTTCTTGTTCAAAATCTAGGGCAGGCTGTAATCCCACTCCCCCGGGATTTTGAAACGAATAGAAAATGAATTCAAGAGCTTGATATCCAAGCTTTAAATGAGCCCCTGTATTGGCTTTTAAAAATTCCTCGCATCTTTCTAATTCTTCTTGCATTTTAAGAACACCCATCCATCCGGTTTGAGTCCAAAAAAGACGGTTTCTTAAATAATGAAATAGATAATCTAGGTTTCCTTGTGCATCTTCAGCTTCTCCAATTTCCCAAGATTTTACGGAAAAATCTCTTGAAGCCTCTTCAAATTGTTTTTGAGCTTCCGCTACTTCTTCATCAGTTGGCTTATTTGGATTGTTTAAAATTGCTTCTGCTAGTTTTTCATCTAATTCCTTGACGTTATTAATTTCTAGCGATGCTTCTTGTGTGTTTTTTTCTGACATAATTTAATTTTTTATTTTATTGCTTTTGGTCTTATTATATTTCCGGGATGAAATATAGAATATGGATATTCAGGAGAAACATAAAATACTATGCATGCTGCATTTTTATTTTGATCTAAATAATCCTGTAATCCAAAATTTCTTTTAAGCTTTATTGAGTCAACGGATAAAAACTGAGATTTTTGTCCTGCCTGAATTAATTCTCCTTTTTTCTCAATAAAATATTGATTTTCATTTCCATTTGGATCTAATAAACTATCCTCTGAAGCCAATTTTAATACAATATAATGGTCCATATCCATTACAAATGTAGGACAATTGGAAAATTCAACATAGCCATCAAAATCATATTCGGAAAGTTCTTTTTTTAGTGAATCGGGAAATTCTTCCACTTTTGCAACGATCCGAAATTTTTCTAAAAACTTCATCTCTATTATTTTTAATTTATAGTCCAGTCCCTTAAAATAGTTTCGATATATAAATAAAAAAGGATTAAATGATTCTTAATAGTTTAAACAATCAATTTGTTGTCCAATTTCCGCCTGGATTTTTTTATCCATCCATTGTTTCTAAATGGACTCCAGTGGTTAATAGAATGAAATTGCCTTATGAAACATTAGAGGATTTTATCAATGCTTGTGTTCAAAGTATAACATTTCCAACTGTTGAATTACCCCCTGTAGAACAAGGACAAAGTCAGTATAAAATTCAATATCGTCCCGGGAAGGATATGGAGGCTTTAATAGAAAAAAATCTTACGGTAACATTCAAACTATCAGAGGGATTTATATCATATTGGATCTTATTTGAACAAATAGAAAAATTTCTGGATTATCAAAATACAGCTCCTTTCTGGCCTCCAATGTATGTTTCTTTTTTAGATCATAAGGGATTTGAATTGGTTGCTTTTTCCTTTGAAAAAATTATACCTCTCAATTTAGGGCAATTTGAAATATCATATGCCCAGACTGCAGCAGAATTTAATACATTCACTTTACTTCTAAGATATAACAGATGGCATATAAATAGAAGAATTGATGATGATAATTATACTAGAAGTAATTCATAAAAAATAAAAGATAATAATGAAAACTGGATTTGAATTTCACCCAAGAAAAGTTTGGGAATTTATAGAAACTAAACCATTTTATAACCCTGATTTTTATCCTCAGTGGAACACAGCAGAAGAAGTTTATGATCAGCATATAGCTAATGATCCAGAAATTCTTCAAAAATATACAGATTTTGAGTGGTCTGGATCAGAGGAGCCTCATCCTCATGAAGAATCCGTAATGAATAGACGAGAAAATTATAATCGATTGAAACATAACGAGTCCGAATCTTTTCCTTCTTATTTTGATATAAAGTATGCACAATCTTCTAAGATTTTTGAAGCCCATGAAGTACTTGGAACTACTCCAGATCAGCTTCAAAAAGCAGAAGAATTATATGATAATCTCATAGAGAAATTAAATGCAGGGGAAGAAGTTGATGAGGGTCTTTTTACAGGTTTAGCTTTGGCTGGAGTTGGTGCTTTAGCAGGTCCAGCAATTGGAAAAGCTATTTGCTCTGTTTTAGGAGTAGATCCAAAAGGAAACTTAGGAAAACTTTTAACTTCTAGATTAGTAACTGCTGCTCTGGGATATGAATTAGGAAAATAATTATTGACCCTTAAAAATTAAAAATAATGACAATAATAGGCCTTGATTTTTCAATTAATAAGCCTGCTGCTTGCGTTTATACTGACGGCAAATACGAATTCTTTTCATGGCCATTCGGTTTAAGTGAAAAAATCTTAGATATTTATAGAGAATCTGGAATTAATATTATTGATCGAGAAGATGAAAAATATAAAGGCACTGATTCATCAGAAAAGATGAGAAGGGAGGTTGAAAATGCCATGTATCTTTCAGATCTTATTCTTCTTAGTATGCCTGACGGATATGCTAAAGAATGGAAGGTAGTATTTGAAGGAATTTCTTATGCTTCATCGGGTAATATGGCTATTCAATTAGGCGGATATAAATACGTTCTTATGGAAGCTTTCTGGAATGAATGTGTTCCATGGGAAAATATGACAACTTATGCTCCAATTACTATAAAGAAAACTGCCGGATGTTCTAAAAAAGGAATGGGGAAGAAAGAAATGATCGATTCTTTCTTGAAAAATTCTGCTACGAATCCATTAAAGACTGCCATGTTAGAAAATCCAGATAGATTTAAGAAAAAAACAGGAACTTGGATTGATCACTTAGATGATTTAGTGGATGCATATTGGGCAGTAGAAACTTATAGGGAGAAAGAATCTATTTAATTTGATTAGCAGAAGGCAATTCTATACTGGAAAAGAATACAGACCATTCATCATCACCAGGATAATAGTTATAAGCATAATCGTATTGTGGATTTCTTAAATAATTATGAATATATTCATTTCTCTCGGCTTTCATTCCTTTATAAAATACATCTCCAAAGAAATAATTATAGGGTTCTAATAATTTATAAACTTCTCTAGCTCTTTTCTTTTGCCTATCTCTTTCTTCTGGATCATCCTCCCAAATTTCATGAAATACAGAAGGATCCTCTTTTCCTTTACCATAACCAGCTGTGTATAAATTAAGTAACTCTAAATCCTCTGAAGTAATTTTATTAATTTTTGAGATCTGACCAATGTCAAGGGTCTTAAGAGGATTTTCTCCTTTATGAAATGATTGTAATTCAAGAAGGGATTGCGGAACTAAGTTCATTCAGAGTGGTCTTTTCTTTATTTATCTTTAGATTTTTTTATAACCTACTATATAGAGACACCTTCTTCCCTGAGAAACCTGACACTTTTTGTATGACCCCCTGACAGAAAGTTTCTAATTTCGTGTTAAACCCCCGTTAAAAACTTCTTAAATTTTAATTTAGATCGATGTTAAAGATTCGTTAAAGCATCCGGAGTTTCATGCTTCTCTGGGGGCCAATACATATAAATACTAAAAATACTACTATTATGAGTCAGGAAAAAGCTAATGTATTCTTAGGTAAGATAAATTTAAGAATAGACGCGGGAGAATTTGATAAAGTTCTTAATGTGCCTTTTGCATCTAGAAGGTTGCTAAAAGCTCTTATCAAATCGAAAATGGATAAGAAGGTAGAAACAAATGCTACTCCGATCTTATCTGAAAATAATATTGAAGAATGTGTCCAAGAAGTAAGAGAAACCGCAGCATTTACAGTTGCCGTATTTCTTGAAACAGGAATCATGGAAAAAGTTGGCAATGAATATAAAGTTGTTGATAAATGGGAGCGAATGTTGAATCCAAAATAAATGAGAGTTTCTTTTGATTTTGATGGTACACTTGAGTCTAAATATATTCAAGATTATGCACGAGAATTAATCGAGCGTGGAATTGAAGTGTATGTTGTAACATCAAGATTTGGAGATAATGAAAAGTACAAAAAATTCTATAAAACCTCAATTAATGTAGATGTAACCAATTCAGATCTTAGGGAAATTACTAATGAACTGGGAATTCCTGAAGAAAGGCTAATTTTTACTAATATGGGGGATAAATATGAATATTTCGAAAAAAATAGAGATTTTTTATGGCATATAGATGATGACTGGATAGAAAATGATTTGATAAATAAAAATACCAAAGTCCGAGGTATAAACGTTTTTGGAAATAATACTTGGATACAACAAACAGAGGAAATAATTAGGAGGGAGCTAAACAAATAGCTCCCTTTTTTATTGGATATATAAAGAAAAAGTATGTCCAATGCCAGAAATTGAAGAAGTAACCATATATGGTTCAAATCAATGGTCTGATTTAAAACCATTAGACCTTAAAGATGAAGATCTACTGATGGTAGATTGGGATCGTTATTATAAAGAAGAATTTGATAAAAAACAAATTGTTCTGCATCACACTGTTTCAGGACCCGGAATTAGAGGGGATCTAGCAACCTGGAAAAAATACAAATCTAATATTGCAACTTGTATGGTTGTGGAAAGGGATGGCAAAATCAACCAGCTTTTTTCTTCAAAATATTGGGCTTATCATCTGGGAGCAGGAAAATCTTCACTTGATAAGCATTCAATAGGAATAGAACTTGATAATTGGGGGCAACTACAAGATAGAAATGGAAAACTTTTTACCGTTTATGATTCTATAGTAGATGTTCCTATTGTTCATTATCCGCTTGGATTCAGGGGGGAGCAGATTTTTGAAGCTTATACTGTTGAACAATTAAGGGCGGTAGGGGAATTATTATTATTTTGGAATAAAAGATATGGAATTCCTTTAACTTATAATGAAGATATGTGGGATGTTTCACCAAAAGCTTTATCAGGGGAAAAAGGAGTATGGGCACACGTTTCTTATAGACCATGGCCTTCAACAGCCAATAAATGGGATGTTCACCCAGATCCAAATCTAATATCAATGTTAAAAACTATATCAGGATTAGTATGAAATTTCAATCATTAAAAAGTTGGCTTAAAGAAGAATCTTTAAAAGGCCTAAAACCTATCGATAATCAAAAAAGAGATCGATATGGTTGTGTGATGCTAGAATCTACAATTGATAATTGGGAAGAATTTCACACAGCGGGGATTGATAAAGAAGATGTTCATATAAAACCTCATGATGAATCTTATGGATTAGAAAAACAACCCCATGTTACTGTTTTATATGGTATTCATGAAGATGAAATGGACCCAGAGATTATTGCAGAAGTGATAAAACAAAATATTAAACCAATAACCTTAAGAGTTGAAGATGTAGATTTATTTGAAGGAGAAGAATATGATGTGGTAAAGTATAATTTACCTATTACAGAGGAATTACAAAAATATAGAGATTTATTTTCAAAATTTCCTAATACTCAATCACATCCAGAATATAATCCTCATATGACTTTAGCATATGTTAAACCGGGGAAAGGAAAAAAATATAAAAGAAAATTAAGAGATCCATTTGATGTTACTTTTACAAAAGGTGTTTATTCATATCATGATAATCCTGAGGATCCGAATGATTTTTCTCGAAAAGTAATAGACTTAGAGAATGAGGGCGAGAACCGTTAATTTTGAAAGGAATGGAGATCCTATGAAAACTATGAAGATAGGAAGTCATAGAGAATTATCTGGGCAACATCTTGTTGATGCGATATTTGACAAAATTTATTATAATGATTTAGAAACTGATCCAAAATTTTCAAAAATAGATCCATTAATATTACATGATAATGTTTATAATTGGATTTTAGATGTTGCAATATTGGATCCAGAGACAGAAGAAGAGAGAACTATGAGTCCAGATGAAATAACGTCTGATGATTATAGAGATTTTTATGATGAAATTAATGAACCTGAAATAGAAGAGGAAGATTGGGATGATGAAGATTTACCAGACTGGGAAGAAGATGAAGACTAAAAAATATTAATAAAATGAGATTTCAAAGTCTTAAAGAATGGATATTTATAAATGAAGGAGGAGGAGCAATTCCTAATTCTCGTCCTTTAACTTGGGAAGAGGCTCAATCCACATATCAGTGGATTCAGAGAAAAGTAATTCCTAAGTTTGGGATTGACGTGAAAGACGCTGATGTTATAGGATCATATGGCAAAAAAGTAGAAGGAGAAACTCATGGGGATTTAGATATTGCAGTTTCATCAGAAGCAATTCAAGATAGAAATGGATTAGGACCAGAAGATTTATTAAATTTTGTGAATGATGCTTTAGAAGGAATGGGATTTGAGACAAAAGTTATGTCAGGATTTAAACAAGTTTCAGCGGGAATACCCATTCCGGGGACTGATGACATAGTTCAAGTTGATTTTATGCTTTCCCCAGATTTAAACTGGTCTCGTTTTGTTTATAATTCCCCAAATTTTAGGGAAAATGAATCAAAATATAAAGGTGTTTATAGGAATGCTTTGCTAATGGCAATTATTACTGAAACATCCAAAAATATATTAAAACAAACACCGGAGGGTAAGGCGGAGGAGTTAGAAAGTAATGTTATTAGATATCCAGAAGGAATCTATAAGTCCAGAAGAAGTTTTATGGGCAAAAAAGGATTGGTTAAAAATGCAAAATTATTAAAGGATTTTGATCAACTTATTACAAGAGATCCTCAACAGGTGACAGAGTTAGCAGTTGGAAAAGGATATACTCCTGAAAGCATTAGTACTTTTGAAAGATTATGGCATTTAGTTAATCATGGGGATTTTGTACATTTTAATAAATTGGATGATATCCTCAAAAAATTTGCTGGTAATTTAAAAAATATGGGATTAGAATATCCTCAGGAAACAGTCGATTCATATCCTGAAATTTTTGAAAAATAATAAGAAAAATGAAAAAACTAGTTAAAGAAAGTCTTCGCGATTTCATGTTTGAGGATGAAGAAGAAGAAAATGCAGTTGAAGAAACTGATTTTTCACAAGAAGATAAAGATGCCATTGAGCAGTTTGTTTCCTCTTATGAAGGGGATTTTGAAGATGATGATCTTCATGCATTTGCTGAAGAACTTGGATTAAATGTTCATGAAGTGGAAGAATATATTTATGACATGGCTCGTAATAAGCCCAGCGAAGAAGAATTAGAACAATCTTCTACAAAAAAAGGATTTCACACAGATATTGAATCTGATACAATTAAGAATAAGGATTTTCGAAGAGTTCTTTATACAGGGAAAAATCTCCAGCTTGTAGTAATGACTTTAAAGCCAGGAGAAGAAATTGGAATGGAAACTCATCCAGATATTGATCAATTCTTTAGATTTGATGAGGGAAAAGGAAAAGCGATCATCAATGGAAATGAATATTCTCTAAAAGATGGAGATGCAATTATAATTCCTGCTGGAGCAGAACATAATATTATCGCAGATCCAAAAGTTGCTTTAAAAATGTATACAGTTTATGCTCCACCTAATCATGACGATGGTGTAGTACATGTTACTAAAGAGGATGCTGAAGCAGATAAAGAAACATTTACAGGAAAAACAACAGAATAATTATGTCATTCAAAAGCTATAGATCATGGTTAAACGAGAGTCAGGAAGAGGGTATTACAGTTCTCTATCCCGGGGGATTCAAACCTATGACTGGAGGACACTTAGATCTTATCAAGAGATATTCTGAGCATCCGGAAGTAAAAGAGGTTTTAGTTCTTGTTGGACCTGGGGTCAGGGATGGCATTGACCAAGCGAAGGCAGTCAGAATTGCAGAAAGACTGACTGAAGATCTTCCAAATGTTAAAGTAGAAGGAGTTAAGTGGCCTTCCCCTGTTCTTACAGCTTATAAAATAGTAGAAGAAGCAGAATCCGGGACTTTTGCTTTAGCTGCTTCCTCAAAAGAAGTTGAAAATGCTAAGAGAATTACAGATTTTGTATTCAAACATAGCCCCGAAGGAAAATTCTATGATCCAGACGTAAATGTTGTTGAATTACCTATTGATATAAGTCCGACAACTTTTATTGGCAGAGATGATGAACATGAAGGCGAAGCAATTTCGGCTTCAGTTTTAAGAAACGATATTGTAAATGATGATTTTGATAACTTCGTAGCAGGATATCCTGAATCTGATCCTGATGATATAGATTTTATTTGGAAAGAACTAGCTGAAACTATTATGAATGAGGCCGTTTATATGGGGGGATCTTCTACAATTTCTTCTCCTAACGGATATGATAGGGATACTCCAGGAAATTATGGAAATTATTATAAAAGTACATTCCCTATTTTAGAAGATGGGGAAGAAGAGGAAGATATTTCAGAAGGAGGTGGTGCGGGTCATTTAATGTCTCCTTGGGAGGCTGCTGATCTTACATTTGCTGAAATCAGAAGTCTTATTCAAGATGCTCTTGGAGGAAAACTTCAAAATGTAACTGAAAAATTAGATGGTCAAAATCTAATGATAACTGTCAAACAAGGAAATGTTTATCTTGCAAGAACTCAAAAACAAATGAAGAATGGCGGGGAGTTAGCTACCAAATGGGATGAGGTTTCTGAAAATCTTGGAGAGAAAACACCAGATTTTATTAAGAAAGCATTTCAAGAAGCTGCTAATGATCTTCAGGGATTATTTGGACAAGAGTTTTCATGGGACGAAATTTTTAAAAATGGCCATCGCTGGCTTAATATAGAGCTTTTAAATCCGGAAACTGAAAATGTGGTTCCTTATGGAGAATTCCAGCTAAGAATTCATAATATGAGGGAAGTAGATGATAATGGTAAAGAAGTGGATGTAATATGGGAAGGCGGGGATTTTGATAAAGTAATCGATTTTATTAATAAAGAGGAAGAAGCTGGAGAATTAGATAAAATTCATCTTATTAAGAAAACCAATTCAGTTAATTTTGAACAAATAAAGGATCTTGAAAATATACAGGAGGGAATTATCCGAAAACTTCAAGTTTTAATGGATGAAAATCATTTAGAGGATAAGAATAATATTGGTGATTATCTTGGAGCTAAAATAAGAACTTGGCTAGAAGAACATATTCAGGATAAAGAGTTAATTGAAAATTTAGTTCAAAGATGGGCTTATGGAAGTAAGACTCAAAATATTGCTCAAGTTCTTAAGGGTCAGGATAAGGAAGTTTCTGACTGGGTAAGAGCCCAGGATTCTAAGATAGACGATAAAATAGGAGAACTTTTAGATCCAGTTATAGAAATATTTTCGCGCGTAGGAATCGCGGTTCTACAAAATTTATCAGGAATAGCAGCTTCCAATAAAGATGCTGTTTCAGAAGGAATTAAAAAGAAAGCTGAAGAAGCTGCACAAAAAATTAAAGAATTTATTGAAAATTCTGATGTTAATAGTATTAAAGATTTTGATAAAAAAGTTAACTACCTTGAAACTCAATTAAGAAGAATTGAACAAGCTGGAGGGTTAGAAGGAGTAGCTCCCGTAGAAGGAATTGTATTTGAATATAAAGGAAAATTATTCAAGCTTACAGGAGTTTATCTTCCTGTTCTTAAAATGATCAACTTTTTCCAGTTTGGAAAAGATAAGTAATGAGAGCAAAATTTATAAAAAGCCAAGATCCAAAAGTATCTTTAGGAATTGGAAAAAAACATATTATTGAATTACCAAACGGATTCGATATGAAAGGTCCGTATGCAAACAAGGAACAAGCTGAAAAACTTTTGGCAGAACTGAACGAGGAAATTGGTTTAGTTCAGAAAGAATGTGAGGATCAAGAAATATATGATGATCATCAAATGGATATGTTGGATGAAGTTACCGATGAATACGAGCCTAAATTCAATGAATTAGGATATGAATATATTGAAGATTGGAAATGAGAGCAAGAAGAGTTTTAGAAAATATTAATTTCGAAAGAGATAAAAATCCTCACAAAAGTTTAGGGATTGGGAAGTATCGTCCTCATGAATTTACATTTAAAGATTATGAAGGAGAAAGTCATACTATAAAAGTTCAAGATAATTCTTTTAAACTTTTTGATATGGATGTTCGTTTGGAATTTAAGGAATTTGATGGAGACATGGCAGGAGAAAAATATGCCACTGTTTATGTTGATGGACAAAAATCAGATATGAATGTATTCCTTATGACTCCATCAGAATATGAATTTTTTGTTCCCAAAAAGCCGCACATACAGATTGATGGAAAATATGAATCCGATCCAAATCCGGAAAATTGGTCAAAGACAGAATCTGCTTATGGATTTCCTTTAGTTGATAAAAATGATAAGAAAAAGATGGAGGAAATGCAAGAAAAATACGGGTATTGGCATGTTTCTCATATGGACTATACCAGAACAAATAAGAATCCATTTGCTGCTGTAGCTGAAATGATTTCATTTACTTACTAATGAGAGCTCAATTCATATATGAGAAATTTGATTTTGAAAGAAGTAAAAATCCCAGAAAATCTTTAGATATTGGTGTTATTCGTCAGAATAGAGATAGAGTTAAAAGATTAGGAAATTTTAGAGAGGCTTTTCCCGAAATTACAGGTGCTCATAGTGCTGAAGGCCACCTCATAGCTCCAGGAAGTCACCCAAAATGGCAATCCATCTCTTTTAACGTTCGAAATGATGAAAAGAAAGGAAATGTTGAAGAATCTGCTAGAAAATATTTAAAGTGGTTTCAGGATTATACAGATTTTGATATCATTGAAATAGAAAATTCATTTAGAAGAGGCTTTCATCCATGGGGCAAAAAAGAAAATCCTGAAATAACAGAGGATCATTTTACTATTAGGATGAGAAATAAAGAAGATATGACTAAATAATAAGAATAAACTTTAACGAAAACTGCAAAACTTTCTTATTTTCTACGGATATATATAAAGACTAACAAGCTCAGAGGTACCTAATTAGCTAGTAAGCACTAACAATTTAATTAACTAAAAAGACTAAGAATTATTATGAGTGATCAAGAGAATTACAATGCGTTTTTTAGCCCCGATGTAGAGGCTAACGAAGCTCCGGTAAGGGTTTCAGAAGAATACAACCCTTCAGCGGCTAAAGGTAAAAACAACATTTACCAAGCAATCATCAGATTTATTCCCTGGTGGCAAAATCCAAAACACGGTTCGATTCAAGAAAAATGGGTATCATACCTACAAGATCCTGTGACAAATCGTGGACGTTATGTGGACTGCCCATCTTCAGTAGGAAAACCATCTCCTCTTCAGGACATTTATTGGAAACTTAAAAAGAGTGAAAGCGTTCAGCAACAGAAGTTAGCTGATACATTTTCTCGTAGGCATTCTTATGCTTCTCTTATTCAGGTTATCCGTGATGAAAATGCTCCTGAATTAGAAGGTAAAATCCTTGTTTGGAGATATGGAGTAAAAATCTGGGAAAAAATCAATGCAGAATTAAAACCTGTAATTGGTGAAAAACATGACCCATTTGAAGTATTAGAGGGAAAAGCTTTCGCTCTTTATATTACAAAACAATCGGGTTATAATAACTATGACTCTTCAAAATTTGTGGATAAAAAGATTCCTCTTTGCATCCCTAATGAAGAAGGAAAATTGATTCCGATCAATGCAAGCACAGACAAGCAAATGGTATTTAATTGGGTTAAGGAAAATTCCGCAGACCTAAGTAAATATGCTTATCGTGAATGGGATCAGGAAACCTTTGATTATGTTAACCATGTTATCACTGCTGTAACCGGTCAAGGCCAGGCTACTCAGAAATATGATAATATTGTTAATAGAGAAAATGCCTCAGCTAGTGCCCCCTCAGCAGGAATTTCCTCAAGTGAAATTTCTGTAGAGAATTTGGATCTTGAAAACATGGGAGAATCTGGATTAAATCTTCCGGATCTTGATATGTCTGATATGCCTTCTGTAGAAGGAATAACAGGAGACCTTGATTCAATTATCAACGGCACCTAGTAAACAATGGAAAATCTATTTGGTGGAATAACGGCAGGGTTGACATTTGATTCATCCCTTGCCGATTCCATTGATAAAAGTCTTTCTCCAAATGAATACAGGGGGCGTATTATCGCACATTTGGAACCACTACTTAGGAAAAGATTCCCAGGACATCCAGGGAAGCAAAAAGTTAGACCTCATACAGATCGAATTACTTTTGCTTGTCCTTATTGTGGTGATTCCATGCAAAGTGATTATAAGCTTCGTGGTAATATAATTTTAGCTGGAAAATTTGCAGGATATTTCAAATGCTTTAACTGTGGTACCTTTAAAGGCGTTGATTCCTTCTTAAAAGACTATAAAGTAGATTTTCAATTAGATTTAATTAATTATCTCTCCTCGTCTAAAGGAGACTTCAAGAAAACGTCCTATGGAAGTTATGATATTTCCATTTTAATGGACGCTCAAACCATAGAAGGGTTTGCCATAGAAAGAGAGGAACTCAAGAAGAGGTTCGGCCTCATCGAAGTAGGCGAGTCTTCGATCTTACCTTGGTTAAAACGAAGACTCCAATACGATGAGGAGAGATTCTTATATCACCCTACCGAAAATTATGTAGCAATACTTAATTTAACTATCGAAAGAAAAATACTTGGCTTTCAGAAAAGAAATTTTGCAAAAAACCAAGAAAAATATATGACCTTTAATCTTCGTAAAATTTACGAAATGATGGGTAAGGAAGAAGTCATTCCAGAAGAGGTAGATGTTCTTTCATTAATTTATAAGATTGTAGAAGTAGACTTTAATAGACCTATTAATCTTTTTGAAGGTGCTTTTGATGCTTTTCTACTTCCAAATTCTGTAGCAAATACAGGAGCAAATAAGGGATTTCCGATTGATATTCCTTTACGATATTTTTTTGATGATGATAAAACTGGAAGACATAAAGCTTTAGAAAAAATTGACCAAGGAGATTATGTGTTTTTATGGGATAAATTCAAAAAAGATCATCAACTTCCATTTAGAAAAAAATGGGATCTGAATGAAGTTGCCATTTGGTTTAAGGAAAATGGAAAAAGAGTTCCATTTTTAGATAATTATTTTTCCAATGATCCGCTGGATGCGATGGATGTTTAAGATAAATAGAAATATGAATAAAGAAGTTAAGTTAAAAACAAAATTAGAATTTAGATTTAATGCTGATGATTTGGAAATGCCTTTAATGGATTTCTTATCAGATGATCCAAAAGAAAAAAGTCCGGAAGAAATTCGTATTCATCAAAAGACTAAAAAGACAAGAAAAAAGAAGAGCAAGGATCTATTTTAATAATTAATACAATGAGCGAAGAAGTAATACCCACATCATTTGATGATTTTCTGAATCCAAAAGTAGAACCGACACAGGAAGAGATATCAGAAAAACAAACTTTAGAGAATAGATTTGCTGCAGAAAGACTTCAATGGTCTGGAAAAATTAAAGCCATGTCTGCTCAATTAAAAACTGTTGTCCAAGTCGGAGAATTAATGACAGAAATTTATACGGAGAGACAACGAGGATTAGAATATTATCATTATCTTATTTCCTTATTAATAAAAATTAATAAAAACTATAGGAAACAATATGCAGAAAAACATGAGTTCTATACCTATAAAGCTCAACAAAGATTTACAAATGAAACTTCTAAAAATACCCAAATTCAGTCAGAACTTGGTGAGCTTCTAGAGAAAAGAGAAGCTTTAGATAATCATGCAAAATTTATGGATGGAACTATCAAAACGATTGATAATATAATATTCGGATTAAAATCTCGTATTGAAATAGAACAAATATCAAGAGGTAAATAAATGATACCAAAAGAAATAATAATATTTGCAGTATTTGCAGGTATAGCTCTATATGTGATTTTGATGTATAGATATTTAAATAAAAAAGACAGATATTGAAACTTAAGATAACACCAGACGGAAAATTCTTACAAGTTGTTGATTCTACTCAATTAGAATTAGAACAACTTGAATCCTCGTTTTCAAAACGTGTGGATAACTGGTTTATTCTTAAAAAGAAAATTCCTCATTGGGATGGAATAGTCAAATTTATAGATCAATATAATAGGATTCCAAAAGGATTATGGGGGGAAGTAAAAAAACTATCAGAAAAATTTAATTTCCCTCTTTCTATTGAAGGAAATGATTATATAATAGATCCAGAATATTCGGAAGATGATTTTGAATCTTGGATAGTTGATCATTTTGAACATTGTTCAATTTCTCCTAGATATTACCAAACTGAAGGAGCTAAAAGACTTCTAAAGTTTATGAATTGTACTGAAGAAATTTCTACTTCAGGTGGAAAAACTCTTATTGCTTATATGTTCTTCAGATATCTTTTAGATCGTAAGAAAATCAAAAAGATGCTTTATATAGTTCCTAATGTTGGACTTGTAGAACAATCTGAAGATAAGTTTTATGAATATGATGAAAAAGCTGGATTTGATCCTCCTCCATGGAAATCAGCTTGCATTTTTGGGGGATCTAAGAGAAGAAATGAAGAACAAGCTCAAATAATATTTGGAACTTTTCAATCTTTATCTAATAAGGATAAAGATTATTTCTTGCAATTTGATGCTGTTTGTGTAGATGAAACACATCACGCTAAAGCAAATTCAATAAAAGGAATTCTCGTTAATTGTTTTAATGCTAAATATAAATTCGGCCTTACTGGATCTCTCCCAAAAGAAGGATCCTGTGATTCATTTACAATTCAAGCATATTTAGGTCCTAATGTTTATACTATTCATTCTCATTCATTAATTGAAGAAGGAAATGCCACTCCAGTTCATGTCGTTGGGATAGAATTAGATTATTTAACAGATAAAGTCAAAAAAGATCTTTATGACTTAAGAAATGTGTCCGCAGATGAAAAGGATGGAATGAAACTATTGAATCTCGAAAAACAGATTGCTAGAGAGGAAAGAAAAAGATTAACATTTATATGTCAAACTATTGCAAAAGCTAAAAAGAACTCTTTAGTTTTATTTTCAGACATAAAAAATGATTATGGTAGAAATGTCTATAATTGGCTTAGAGAAAATACAGATAAAAATATTCATTATATCGATGGGGCTACTGAAGCAGATAAAAGAGAATTTTTCAAGAAAAAGATGGAAACCGATGAAAGTGTTATTCTGGTGGCTTCTATTGGGACTTTTAGCGAAGGGATTGATATTCTTAATCTTCACAATATTTATATCGTAGAAAGTTCAAAATCTGAAATTATTGTAAGACAAATTTTAGGAAGGGGAATGAGATTGATGTCAGGAAAAGAAAAGATTACTGTTTTTGACTTCTCTGATAACTTCCAATATGGATCAAATCAATGGCAGAAAAAGAATTATCTTCTTCGTCATGCAGATGAAAGAAGGAAGATATACAAAGAGAAAAATTTTCCCTACAAACTCTTTAAAGTGAAGTTATAAAGACTTCACTTTTTTTTGTGAATAAATAAAGAAAAGGAATTCTTTATGAAAGCAAAATTTGTTGCAGAATCTATAGAAGAAGCATGGGTTTCCACAGACACAGGGGCAGAACTATACCTCGATAATACTGATAATGACTATAATGAGGAAGAAGATTCTACGCAAGGAATGGATATTTCTTCAATGATTCCTCCCCCCACTATTAAACTTGATTCCGAAGATTTTGAAATGTTTGTAAATCAACTTATTGAAATAATTCCAGAGAATCCTATGATAGCTGTAGAATTATTTAGAAGAACTATTCAACAACATCCATATCTAACAAGGAAAACAATTGGATTTATGGGGAAAAATCCATATGAAGATACTATTGATAAATTTATTAATATAATAAATCATAAGAAGTAATTATGAGAGCTCGATTTCTAAATGAAATAGAATTTAACTTTGATAAGAATCCAACGGATAGGTATCGTGGTGGGTTTAAAAGGGGGTCTTCTTTTCCCGCTTCTGAAAATCCTCGAAAGCGAGGAGGAGTTAACTTAACTCCAGAAGAAGAGGAAATAAGAGATAGGCATCTTGAAAAAATTAGGGATCTTCGGGAAGAAATTTATAGTTATGAAGGAGAAATTCAGGATTTAGAAAGTGAATTAGATGACGACAATACTCCAAATTTTGATTCAGGAGAATTAGAAGAATTCTATGCAGATGTTCAAAATAGATATGGATGGAATGCTTTAGATATACTAAATTCTGGATATTCAGATGAAGACAAAATTAAAGCAATAGATGAATTAAATCCTGCTGAAGATTTCGGAGATAAAGAATTTAGAGATTTAATGCACAATTATAATTATTATCATCCTGCAGAAGTTGATAATACAGAAAAGAATGAAGAAATTGAAGCAAAAATCAAAAAATTAGAAA
>Ga0307377_10001719_pt1 | contig 26934 bp, 31 predicted proteins | sample TR3MG_FD_202535 | JGI IMG/M metagenome (GOLD analysis project Ga0307377, IMG submission 202535) | Soil microbial communities from Risofladan, Vaasa, Finland - TR-3 | ecosystem: Environmental > Terrestrial > Soil > Coastal area > Acid sulfate soil | place: Finland: Risofladan, Vaasa | collected... | reverse complement strand
TTTAAGTCTTTCAAAGATTTTGTTGAGATGATTAAAAATCATTTTTATGATTCGTGTGAAAAATATACTTATTGTAAAAATTTCGATTTATATAAAAATATAATTCCGGCTTTCTACAGAGCCTTTAATACTGATGAGATCAATCGTATAAGAAAGCACAGAACAAGAGATCTTAATCTATCGGAAAAAAAAGATCAGATTGAATTTGATAATATAATGATCCCAGCCGATAGGTTATTGGCTGATTACATTATATTGATGAAAAATGTATTAGAGCCGTTTGTCACAAGCATAAACAACCTGTCTTATATAGGAGACAATGAAAAGCCGGCCTTTGTTATTTCAAGGACAAAGGAATTAACAAGGAAAGTGTGTATGGGAACTCCATTACAGAAAGAAGTAATGGATGACCGAAGATATGAAGGTAAGATTGAAAAGTGTCTTGAAATAGTTCCAATAGCAATAAACAAGCTAATGAGTAGAATATTTTACTCTAAAGCAAAGAAAGTTTTATTGACATCTGGAACCTGGGTTTGTCCAGACTCGTTATTTAAACTATACGGATTTCCAAAGGATAAATCTAAATTGATAAAAATTCCATCTACATTCCCAACAAAGAATAGGCCCATTTATGTTATAGACGATAGAGGTTTCACAAATTTCAGCGAGAAATTGGATGAGCCAGGATTGTCATACATTTATAAAACATATGATGGAACTAGAAAATTTACTCTTGAATTAAGCTCTATTATAAAAAGGGTCAGGAGATATATTGCCGATAATCATCAAGAGAATGCTAATGTAATTGTTCATTGCCATACATTTGATATAGCAAAAAAGATTGCAGAGTTCGCTCCGACTGTAGATGATTCATATTTAATACACATGCCACAAATAGGAAGTCATATTCAAAATGAAATTACTGGACATGTTGTTTGGTCAAAATCAAAAGATGAATTAATTCAAATAATTAAATCAAGACCAAATTCTGGACTTACTATTATATCACCATCCATTTCAGAGGGGGTTGATTTTAAGAATAAGATGGCAAGGGCACAAATAATATTAAAGCGTCCAGTTCCTTATCTTGGTGATGTTTATGTTCGTTCATGTTATAGAGGCAATCCAGATGTTGGAGTAGAAAGAGATCCATATTATCTTGATCGAGTTTGCTACACCACTATGATACAACAGTATGGTAGGATTGTAAGATCTGAGGATGATTGGGGAATTACAATTATTATTGATCAGTCAATAACATCATCTATTAAAAGCATATTAAAAGAACGAGGAATTATAGGAGAATTGAATATTGGATATTTTACTGATGGTATTCAATACGAATATAAAAATAGACAAATAATATTTTCGTGGCCATTTGGTTAGTTATTTTTTTTAAAAATGTGGCATAACAATAATAGTGAGAGTTAGCTAATGGTTATCAACAACTTAGCCGGAGCTGCGTATCGCAGTCGAAAACTGGGCACGAGGTGTTCCGTAACATAGCTGACTCTCACCGAAATAAATACATTAAATTTTTTTTAGTTATTTTTAGGGGTAATCTATGCCGATAATAAAATGTAAAAACATTATAACTAAGGTTATCAACGGAGAATATAAAAAAGTTCCATGTGATAAAGAATACAACACAGAAGAAGAATATCAATGTCCAGAATGTGGTTATGACAACCAACAACAGTTAGATACCATGGATGAAGATGAGTGAAGAAGGTCAGATATATCGAACGCTAGCACAGAAAGGCATCGATATGCGTTTTCCGTGCTTTCAGGTAACAATTCCAAAGATTAATGATCTTGAAAAATTAGCAAAGTTATATTACAACGTCGCTGATACGGTGAAAAAAATTGCATCAAAATTTGGAATAGAAATTCGTGTTAATCTAGTTGACAGGTATAATATTGAATGCAATAAAAGCCCGACAGGTTCTCATGAAATAACGGAATTAAAATCTGACGATGATTATGCTCTTATATGCATTCATTGTGGTCAGTTGGAATATAAAACAAGAAGATCGCATGAAGAAATATTAAAATACATGCGTGATAGAAAATTTAAAAGACAAAATCTGATGCCAATAGCATCGGAAGAAGAATTACCATTTTAAAAAAAGGAATATTATGGCAGATGATGAAGATAAAATTGATGAAGACGTAACTGATGAAGAGCCTGCGTGTATTGTTATAAAGCCAGGATTTGCAACAACACAGGAAGATATTCAGCGCGTTTATAAATTATTTGAAACTATAATAGACAGAGTAAACGCAAACATGAGAGAAACTTTCGAGTTGGAAATGATGGCAGTAGAAGATATTGAAAATTCTTTCAGCACAATAGAAAATGGTATTGATGAATGCGAACATATAATGGCTGTGACCACACGTCCGTATAAAACTAATGACATAATTGATTTAGACAGGGAAATGGTTGGTGATGACGATATATGCGTATGTATAAAATGCCATGAAAATTTTGACTTGGTAAGAAATCTAAAAGAAGCGAAAGAACAAAGCGTGTCAAAAAATCTTGGTACATAATGAAAGAAATTGATAATTTTTTAACTACTAATAAACAAGCGCTTCGTTGGTGCAAATCAAGAAAGATTAAAATAACTTTCGAAACCGACGAGGCGCTTGATAACAAAAAAATTTACTGTAAAGTATGGCTTGGTCGTCGCTGTCAGACTGCTGAGACATTAATAAAATCAGTAAATCTATGGATCAAACATTTCAGAAGGAACGATTAATGAAGTCAGTTTTTTTATTGTCCCATCAATCCGATAATAAGCAATTGGATATTGATAAATGTGAAAATAAGATTTATAGACATAAAAAAGACGTGGAGTCAGATTGTAATGTTCGAAACAAAGCGTATGGTCCACTTCACGGAATATCTTATCACATAGAGGAGGTTATAATTGTCAGAAAAAAGAATACTAAAATGGACACCGTTCGTCGTAGATGTGGAAGCAACCGGACCGACTCCGGCAGATTACAGCATGTTCGAAATAGGAGCGGTAGAGCTTGAAAAAAATCTAGATAATATATTTCACGTTCATATTCATCCAATTAATTCTAGACGGGACGAAGGTTCTCTTAATTCCATAGGAAAAACATTTTTACAGATATGTGAAAACCCAAGAAACATTGAAGCAAAACGTGCTATGGAAAATTTCAGAGATTGGATTGAGAGTAATACTAATGAAGGAACGAAACCAATGTTTTTTTCAGATAACAACGGTTTTGATTTTATGTTCACTCACTGGTATTTTATTCATTTTCTTGGACATGATCCATTTGGTCATACATCAAGAAATATATCTGATATATATGGTGGTGCTCAAAAAGATATGTCGTTAGCTTTTAAATTTAAAAAGCTTCGAGTAATACCACACACACATTCGGCAGATCAAGATGCGCTTGGAAACGCAATGGCTTTGCTTAAAGCTATTGAAATTTTTAATATAAAAGGAATAATATGACAGTGCCACAAATATCAAAAATTCCGGAAAAACTATCACGAAAAGAAGCCATTCGTGAAAACAACTTATTGAGAGAAAGGATCGTGGGGTTGAGCAAGGCAAGGCGCCATGACTTCAATTTAATTTTCACGCTCGGAATACATTTATATAAACTTCAACCCGATCACGTAATATTCAGTGACGGTTCAATGAATGAAGAATTCGTTGCCAGCATTAAGAAGGTTGCCGAAGGACAAATAAGAAAGCAAGGAGGAGTCGTTCCTGATAAAATCACCGAAGGCGGTGAGAGACCTGCGGCTGCTGTGGGCGAAAATACGACACCATCAGAGAATATTGACAGTTTGGCAAAATAAAAATATTAGCTTTTTTTTGCTGAATTCGATATTATAAAAAACCCAACCACAACATATTGTGGTCGAAGATATTGTGTCATATCTTGAAATTATCACGATATGTTGTGGTTTTTGATATTTTAAATTGGCTAAATTGTTAAAATTTTAGCAATAAATTTTTATACACCACTACATATTGTGGTTGACCTTTGTATAAATAAACGATAGATTAAGACGACAGGTTTTAAATAAAGGGTGGTATGGCTGAATTAGTAGTTTTTGAAAAAATGCTCCCTAACGGGACAAAATACGAATTGCTGGAATCAAAAGGATTTTCCGGTCACACTGAATTAGCAATAAGAATTGGAGGTCAGATCGCCTCCATTTTAGTTATAGAGCAAAAAAGAACTGGAAATGTTGTCTGCTATCCAATGCAGGCAAAGAGAACACTTATACACATTGAGAAACCAGAACCGCCGCGGCCGTCTGGGCCCCCTAGCCTCGGCGATGTTTTAGAAGCAAGGCCTGAGCCAGGAAACGACTCCGATTCGTAAGGATCTTAATTAAACCACATATAAAATTCAGCTGAATAAAATCAGCATGGCTACAACTGTCTAAAAAATTAAGGAGTCGTAATGGGTGAGAAATATAAAATAAATAAATCGGCACTAAAGGCTTTATTTGCTACTGCGGAAATGTCAATGGAGAATAACTACCATTCCATTTATCAAGAGCATGGTGGCTGGGTAAAAGGGAAAAATAATAACTTCACCTGCATTAATCAGGAAGCGCACGGTCAGAGCAAAGATGCTAATCCGTCGATGTCTGTTAATAATAATAATGGTCAATGGCACTGTTTCACCTGCGGAATAAGGGGAAACTTCCAGTCATTCTGGCGCGATTACCTTCAAGACAAACATCCTTCTTATAGTGATTTTCTGATCGACATCTGCAACATCAACACGACAAGTTTAGCTGACTTTGATACAAGCAGTGATCCTGATCTGGAAAAGAATACTCGTGAAATAAAAGCACTTTATGATAAGATGCAAAAGCTTAATATTCAGAAAAGAGGAAGGCCGTGGATTCTTCACGGTGAGCTCACAAAGATGATTAAGGAGTCATCTATAATTCCAATGGAGTGGCTCGATAAGGCTGTAAAAACTCTCCTTGAGGATAAACAGGCCATGGAGTATTTGTATAACACAAGACGAATCACCGAGAGCGTGGTTAAGAAATACCGATTGGGTAGAGCGTCTTACAAAGGTTATATGAAATATATTTTCCCGACGATAAATGCTGAGGGAGATCTTATAAATGCAAAAGGATATGATCCTGGTTCTGAGTACAAATGGTTGGCTATGTTCGAGGGTTATGAATATGGGCCAGTTCCAATTAACAACTTCACACATCAAAAGCTTTATTTTTTCGAAGGTGAGCCTGATTGCTATTGCGCCATATCTCACGGATATGAAGGGGCAGTAACACTTGGATCAAAGGGTAAGCACAATGTTGATGATGTATTTGGCAAAGATCATGCTAAACAGATATTTAATGGTAAGGAAATTATCATTTGCCTTGATTCTGACGCAAAAGAAGATGCAGAGGAATTAGCAATTTCATTATATCCTTACGCTAAACAGATAAAGGTTATAAATCTTGACATGAATAATATAAATCCAAGTGGACTTGATCCAAGACTTGTTAAGGAAATTGAAAATAAAAGTGGAAAGAAAAAGATTAAGAGAATAGAAAAAGACTTTACCGATTTTATGAAAAAGAATGGATTTGACGAACCAGCAAAAATCGCTTTTGATAAATTGGTAGAAAAGACTCTTGTTTTCACACATGATGTGGAAAGACTTTCAAAGAAAACTTATAAGGTTACTTTGCAAGAAGCAAGAATGTCTAGATATTTTTCTTATGATAAATCAAAAGAACTTGAGCTTACCGCGTCTGTATCAGACTTTAATTGCGATGCTTACTTTTATCCAGAATCATTTACTGTAACTTGTCAATCAATATCTAATGATAAAAGCTGTACAAGGTCGTGTAATTCATGCTCTATAGCTGAACAAAATGATTTTGGAAAAATAGACTCGGTTGAAATTCACTTAGTACGAGAAAGAACCAAAGAAAATATGAATAATCCAGCGTATATCAAGATATCTGACCATGATATATTAGGGCTTATAGAAGTTACCGATAATCAAAAAGTTCAGAATCTTAAGAAGGCGTGTGGAATAAATGTAAGGTGTCCGACATGTAAGATAGAAGACTCAAAACAGAACAAGCTTCTTCATGTCAAACTTGCAAAAGATATTAACGAATATCACGAAGATGATGCATCTAAAGAGTATGGAGCAACTGCCGATATCGACATGTCAGCCTATATTGAGGGTGACGCTGATATTTATCCAAATCGCTCTTATAGGTTCAATGGAACGCAAACTACTGCTTGGAATGGTCAGCATGCAGTTCTATATGTCCATAAGACTGAGCCAATTGAAACATCTATGGAATCTTTCAAAATGGACCAATATATCCATGATATTCTAACAATATTCAAACCAAGGGCAGGAGAGACAATAGCCGAACATCTTGAAAGGCGCTATAAGGTCTTTGCCAATGCTGCTGGAGTTACTGGTAGAAGGGAATTATTTTTTATAAATGACCTTGTATATTTCTCGCCTATTGAGATTAAAAATAAAATGCTTCCAGAGGTTAAGCGTGGATGGGTTGAGGCTATAATTGCAGGAGATCCAAGAACGTGCAAAACAATGATATCAAAGTTCCTCCACAAGCATTATAAAGTTGGCGAGGTAATTGGTGGTTCATCTGGTGTATCAAGAGCAGGATTGATTGGTGGAATTACATTTTTCAAGAATAAAGCGCAACTATCATGGGGCAAGGTACCAATGAATGATGGTGGCATGATTATTATTGATGAAATGAGCGAGATAGAACCAAAGACTCTAATTGATCTCACTGACATAAGATCTGAGGGTATTGCTGAACTTACGATGGTAAAATCTGGAAAGGTTTCTGCAAGAACAAGAAAGATAATGCTGTCAAATCCTCGTCCATGGAAAGATGAGGAGAAAAAAGAGTATAGTTATGGAATACAATTCTTAAGAGACCTATGTTTACAAGATAGAGTTCTAGCTAGATTTGATATTGGATTTGTTGTTCGTCGCGGTGATGTTGATGTAAGCGAATTTGAATCAGACTACTCAGAGATATCCACAGAGTTTAATGAAATTCAGTGTAGAAATCTTATAATGTGGGCCTACTCAAGAAGTCCTGACCAAATAATTTTTGAGGATGGTTTTAATAAATATGTGAATGAAATAAATGTAAAGATGAATGAAAAATTCCATTCTTCAACACAATTAATAAACCAAGAAAGAGCTAAGCTTGTTAGACTTTCCGTGTCTTTAGCGACTATGTTATATTCAACCGTTAATGATGATTGGAATAAGATACTCGTTAAAAAAATTCATCTCGATTATATAGCACAATTTCTAGATTTTCTGTATTGTCATCCAAATATGAAAATGGACCAATATTCGAAAATGAAACAAAGTTCTGAGACCTTGGGTAATATGAAATTCATGATGAACATATGTGATAAGATCGATATAAATCCTTTATTTAGAGAAGAGGAGTTTAGCGAAACACGGATTCATCAAATATTTAATGATTATCTTACAAGAGTCGCAAACGGAACAATGTATTTAATTGATGCCAAGTCAGATGATAGTAAGAGCACTAGATTACATTCGAGAGAAGGTAATCAAAAATTGATTGGTGTATTAACTGCTAGGAATTGTTTTTCTATAACTAAGCGCGGAAATTTTAAGAAAACAGCAATGTTTAACAATTGGTTAGAGGAGAGAATAACTCTTGGAGAACGAGCAGAAAAATCCGATATTCTTGAGCTTGAACAGAATAAACAAAATCTTGATGTCGTTAAAAGGGTCAAGGAAATTGGCAATAATCGTGGGAAATCTCAAGAGCGGAAAGCAAGTTGACTTTTATGATTGGCATAATAGTGACATTGCCTCGTATTGCGAAATGTATATATCTTTTGGGTGGTGTAAAAGGTATAAAGATAATATATGGCAATACGAGGCGTTCCAAGAAGCTGTCAGATCTGTTGAGCTTAAGATAAAAATAATACTTGATAGAATTATTGATAAGGTTCCTGGATTAAAACAATTTATGATTATCCACTCTGTTTTTGGAATACATGATAATGTTAGTAGTGACTGGTTAGTGAGATACATGATAAATAAACTTTATCCTACTGATGAAGAAGTTGAAAAGGCTCACGAAAAAGATCATGTACCTGAAGAAATTATGGATCAGCTTAAAATTTTTGATCCAATGCTGTTAGGATTTGAAAAAAATTGTTATAATATTAGACTTGAATATAAAATGTGGGGTAATTCTCAAAAGAAAGAATCAATCTATCCGCTTACAATAATTAATCGATCATGGGAAATTATTGAGATTGAAATAAAGAGAATAAAAGATGCAAAAGCTTTTTTATCTCAATTTAAAGCGATAGATTTATGACCATTATTTTACAAGTTATATAATATTAATTTCTGTAAGAACAATAATAGTAGAACATTAATTTATAACCGGGAGGTTAAGATATGTCTGATGTACTTGGTAAATTCTTCGATGGAATGTCCGGAGAAGAAAAAAAGGCAATAAAAGATTCTGTCGAAAATGCAAGCACAGAAAGTATTGCCCCTAAACTCGAAAGAACTGGAAGATTTTTAATGAAGGTAGCAACCTTCGCATATAATGATAAGAAGACAAAAAAAAGAAAAACAAGCCCAGTATTATATCTTTCGGATAAGAAGGGCGCACTAATGTTGAAAATAAACTTAGTTGTAGTAGATGGTACTCCCGAGATTCCAAAAGGATCTTACATATATACAGATATTCCACTTGCGCCTGGGAAAGGTGCAACTCCTGAAAAGCTGACAAATTTGGCAAGAATTATAAAACCAAGACTTGCGGCATTGACAGGTGAAACAACCATACTAATTGAAAGTGAATGGATAGAAGAATGGTTGGTACCATGCTTCAATGATAAGAATGAACTTATCAAAGACCATAAAATGAAAAAACTTGTTATGTGCACTGTTGATCTACAGGAGCGCGAAAACAAATTTCAGTATGCGGTTGTTGATATAAAGAAAGCAAGCGAAACTGATAGAAGTATAGCAGATCCGCTAGACAATGGCAATCAAGCTACTTCTGCACAGAAAATTTCAAAACCTTCTGAGGGAGAGTTTGAAACAGGTGCAAAAACTGAACGGGAAGGGGATATAAATCCCGATGGAGCCGTTCCTGGAAATGAAATTCCAGAAAGTTCGACTAATGATGTCGAAGTTGTAGAACCTGAAGATTTTTAACCGGATACCCCGGTTAAAATCCGGGGATCCTTTTTTTTAAAAAGGAAAAGCAATGGGTATAGAAGGATTGACGCACGAAAAAGGTGAACTTATTAAAGTCACCAAATATAAAGGGAAGATATCAACAGGATATGCTCCAGGAGAAGGGCCAAATACAGGAAACCACCCTGTTGCAGCCGGCTTCTTCAGAATGCTTAAAGAAGTTACCAGGACAGAAAGAATTGGTCGAGAGAAAAAGATTGTAAATATAAAAGAGTGGGTTCTTAATGAACAAGTTCAGAAAGAACTCGAGAAAAGCCTTCCAACCGCCAACCCAAATCCAAGGAGAATTGAGATAGTTTGTCTATTCAAAAATCCTAATGAAATGTGGGATAGCAGTTTGGCAATGTATTCACAGACTGACGGTTTATTGTGCAAAAGCCACGGATTAGGGACTACTGCGCGACAACTTCAGCTCAATGGAAATGGTGAAAGAACGTGGATTGACAGGAATGGGCAAAAAGGATGCCAATTCCGAAATTGCCCGGACTTCGTTGCAGGCAAATGCAAGCCCATGGGGCTCTTAAAATGCTTCCCGGTCGTCGACATGTCACCAAACCCATACCGCTTTGAAACACGCTCTATTAACACGATAATAGGTATAGAATCGGCATTTGTGGATCTCGGAAATCTTCTTTGGGCTGCACATGCAGTTAAACAGATGGAAGCCGGACACCAATTGCCGTTTGATGGCTTTTTCGGAGCTAAATTGTATTTAGTGCACAGGAAAGTGAAATCTGGTGGACGAGATGTCTATATTACGGATTTAATGCCAACAAATGAATTTACCGAATCGGTAATGGATCCAATAAGACGCGGAATCGAAAAAAAGAATACAATGTCAAAACTTGTAGGAGAAGCTGGAACTTTATCAATTCTGGATAAAGCAAGTCAGAAACTTCTTGGACATGAAGATGTTGATATAGAAGAGGCCGTCCCTCTTGATATTGACGATGAAAGAGGAATAGCTGCTGGCTTCCCGACAAACTCAGACGAAGGAGAAGAGCCTTCATCTTTAAAAGAAGATGAAAAATCTCCAGAAGTAAAACAATCAGATGATTTTTCTCCAGATAAGGGAAAAAATGTTTTGGAAGGATTGATTGGTAAAGAAAAGCCTCCAATTCCTGAAAAATAAATATTTAAAGTGTTGGTTTAAATTATTAACACGTCATTGACTATTTATATAAATAATTATGGGTCTAGTCATCCCATCAAATTTCAAAATCAACAAAGGATTAAAAATGGCAAAAGAAAAAGATGTAAAAGCAACAGCGGCTCCAGCAGAAGGTCAAACTGTGAGGAAAAAAAGAACAACTGATGGAAAGCGTGGGCTTACTTTCGTATATACAAATGCGGAAGGAAAAGTTGTAGTAGCGATTCATCGCACTGCCGCATTCTCAGTTGAGCATGCCTGGAAAGAATTCCTGGTAAAGCACCAGCTGAAGGGAGAAGAACAAATGCACTTTGCTTTCCCTGGTCAACATGAGCCCATGGAGAACAAAATTCGCAAGCCGACCAGAACAGAGCTTCTCAAGCTCGCTGGTCTCGAATAAATATCTTCTGGTCACACAACGGACGAGGCTTGGGCATTGTGAAAATCATTGATGGGTAGCGAGCGGTTGACCAAGTGACCAGATTACAATAGGCATAAAATGCCAAAATTAAAAAAAGACGAAAAAATAGCCAAGGCAACTATTACTTTTGATGTTGAAGCAATTGTGAGAAATGGAATTGGTATAGAAAGATTAATTAGAGAATTCAGCCAATTTATAGTAGAACCAAATAGTACAAACGGTTGTATTACTAAGATTCGATTAAAATTGGTAGAAATTAAATAATACAAGACAGCTAAAAAAGCTGTATCGGCTTTGCGTTTTAAAAGTATGCGTGCTTATTTATTTTGCTCTGCCTTCCGGCGGACCCGTCTTTTCGCATACCACATGTCTAGATCAAAAAGTTACACTTTTCTCCCAAGACATGAGGAATGCGAACGACTCATCCGCCGCAGGCTCCGCGAAATAAATTCACTTCAATCTGTACGAAGTAGTTGTATACAAAAATATAAGAATTGAGTGTTTACCGACACTCTGATAACGAATCGTTATCTATATTTAAAAATTTTCGGTCCAGCGTCTCTCAGCGTCCTCTGTGCACCATATGGCTCTCATACGGAGCAAATAGAGCCTGCAACGCTAAATCACTGCAGACCGCCGACGACGATGGTACGTGACAAATTCCTCAGCTGTAACGGTTTTCCTATACTAAGCGTTACGGAAAACCTACAGCATATCGGAACTTTGTTACACGACCATTCTTACGTCCGGTACGGCGTGAACCCGCGTCAACGTAATTCCGGCACACCTTCGGTGGTACTCCGGATTACTTATGACTGCGGTTAACGCCTGCCCGGTCCTGCGTGATTTTCCTACGGCACGCTGGTTTCGACTCTCTTTGCTCATATTCGCGCCAACTGGTAGCACACGGACTGCTTTCGATCGCTTTGAGAATCGAATTAGTTATATTTTTGTATTTTAATGAATAACAACAATAGGTGGTTAATTATGATGTTGTCAATGATTATTCTATCAGTGATGATGGTATGCTTATCATCATATATAATTTTTCAAGAAATTTCTTATAAAAAGAAATCAAAACATTATAAAGAAATTTTAATTCAGAAAGATATTACAATTGATAATTATTTTGTAAGAACTGCAGAACTTGTTGATGAAAAATCTAAACTTCATGAAAGAGTGCTTGAGATAGAAGATGGAATAAAAGACAAGTTCGGTGTAACTATAAGGCAAGAAATAACAAAAGTGATAGCAGATTTTGATAAAGTAGAAATGGTATTTCTTATGGCAGGAGTTAATATACTGATAAAAAATTCAGAGAATAGAGATGATACTAAGTATTACTTAAAACTGTATGAAAAAATTGAAGGTCTTGTATCCAAGATGGATGAAAAGGATGGGGTAAAGTGAATTTCACACATGTATGCGTTGATATTGAAACAAACGGTTTAAATCCGAATGAAAACGAGATATTAGAAATTTGTGCAATAGAATTTGATCCAAATGGATCTAATGGCCAAGTTCTTAGTTTTTTATGTTGCCCAAAATCTGGTGTAATACCAATGAATGTTACAGAAATAAATGGTATAACCATGGATATGGTTAAAGACAAGCCAAATTATTTCGAAGATGGTATTAGAGAAAAAATTGCAGAGTTTATTGGTGACCGAACCGTTGTTGGTCATAATCTTATTAACTTCGATATAAAATTCATGAAGTTAAAACCAAAAGCTATGGAAGATACTCTTCTTATGTGCAGAAAGAAATACTCAAGAGGTAATAATTTAAAAAATGCATGCAAAAGAGTTGGTATTCATTGGGATGCAGAAGGTGCGCATAGAGCAGAATATGATGTTGCCAATACAATAGAATTATATAGAAAAATGACCGTAAAGAAAAAAGATGTAGCTAATCAAAACCAATCAATCCTACCATTGTTTGGAAATATTGATGGTGCTACCGAGGATGATTTAAAACCTCATGGAGTTATACCATCTGCTGAAGATCAGAAAATGATAGCTACACAAGCATATTCATTTTCTAGAATAAACCTTTTTTTAACTTGCGGATTCAAGTGGTACATGCAGTACATAAAAGGTCACAAGCAACCTGACGAAGGATATTTCCAAACAGGAAGGGCTTGTCATTCAGTGGCAGAATGGGCTGGTAATTGGTGTAACAGACAACTATTCGCCAACAAGTTTTCATTATGGTTCACAAAAATGGAACATCAACTTGGCGATAAAATGCAAGCATTCTTGTCGGAATACTTTAAAAGGAAAGATATTAATCCAGTAGATTTCGGATTATATCTATATGAGAATCCAGAAAAGATAAATAAATACTGGAGCCGTTTTAATGGTAAGGCTAGTATGGTTTATGAAATGGATAAAGTAATATCCGAAGATCTATATGAAAAGCCAAGTATGCCTAATTGGGATGCCTATGAGTTTTTCATTCAAGAAGCTATTAATAGAAATAAAATAACTGATCCTGATATTATCAAAGATATCTATAAAATAATGACTAGGTTCTACGAACTTGAGGACTTTTCCCTAATGCCTGGTGATGTTAGTGTAACAGAAAAGAAACTAGCATTTGATCGAAACTGGAACTTAATAAGTGACTGGTTCTCTAAAGACATATTTTTCCGAGGCATCATTGATGTCATAGATTATTATGGAAATTATGTTATGATAACAGATTATAAATCATCTAGAACAATGTTGACAGTTGATCAACTCATGGAAGATAAGCAAATGCTTGTATATCTATTAATGGTATATATGTTTTTACCAAAAGATTCTTACACTAAAATAATTGTAAGAATAAAATATATAAGATTTGCAAAGTCCATAGAGTATGAAATTACTGATGTCAAATCTCATGCTGATAAGGCATTAAAATGGATAAATGACTCAATACAGAGCATTGAGCGTGAAATGTTAAAGACTGACGGAACAGCTTTTCAGCCAACGAGAAATTCATATTGTGGTAACTGCCATCTTGCAGAGGAATCAATATGTCCTCTATTTGATAAGAGAGTTATAAACAGTATTGACGATCCATTAAACTTCGTTATTGCTGATAGAGATGATTGCGTAACCGCATGGAAAAGAATTGAAGCTAATAAAGCTGAGAACTCAAGATTATTGTCAGCCTGTAAGTCTTTCATGAAAGAATGTTCTGATCCTGTGATCATAGACAAGAATGCAAAACTTGACTTCTACATAGAAGAAAAGATATCATTAAAAACTGAGCTAGTTTTAGTTAAACTTCTTGAGAAGGGAGTTGATATTAAATTCATAGCCAAGTTCTTAAATATAAGCAGCACTTCACTAGCAGCTCTATGTGAAATAAAAAAGATAGAGTTTACAAAAGAAGAAGTAGCTGAGATTTCTGAGAAAGAGAAGAAAACCACATTTGGCTCATTCACTGAAGAAGAGATAAAAAAGAAAAAATTCATAAATCCTTGATATTGCCATCCCCCGGCAGTATTAACTCAAAAAAGGACGGGGTGGATGTTTTATTATCTCTTATTAAGGACAATTACTAAATGTGGTTTTGTCGCTATTAATATTATAGTTATTGAACAAGCAATAAAAATATGTAAGAAGTGGGAACGGCGGAATCGCTAGTTCCCGCTTTTTATAAAGGAACGCTATGGAAATAAGAGCAAGGAGTTTTATAATACAAGACAATAGCGTAATTGAGTTTATGCAAAAAAATCATATAAAACACATAAGATTTATTGCTGACTTAAATAATGGTGAGGCATGTATATTAGTTAAATTTCCAGATTATAGTAAAGAGCTAACGTTTGGAAAACAATGGATGAAAGTAATATACGGTAAGAGAGGAGTTTATGTAAGAACTCCTTCTATATTAAAACCATATGTTGGAAAAAATATTAGAATTTATAGAGATATTATTTTTGGTGATCAATTCGAATTATTTAGAGTTGTACCTGTAGATTTTGAAATCAAAGGACCATTTTCTAGTAATAGAAGATTGTCTATGAATGTTCCTTATTTTTCCAAGACAGCCTATTGTATAATTCCAAGAAAATATATATTAGAACATGTCGGCATTGAAATTTTTAGTTCAAAATTATCATTTAATAGAACAGATGCGCTAGTTATTGATTCTGGATACATATTCTGTCGAATATTTTTAAATAATCCAGACAATGGAATGCTTATATACACTCTGTCTAGATGTACAAATGGCGTTCGAGCTAGAGTAAAAAAGCTATCGGAAATAGTATCCGAGGCTGGAAAAGATTTATCTAATTTCCAATACGAAACAACTATTCATGACTCTGGATATGACCTAATTGTGTTTAAGGAGGTTGAGCTTGGCTCTTGAGGACGAATACATTAACTATGCTGAATCGCTGAGTGAGCTAACCGCTATGGAAGCACAGATTCACAATAAAAAAAGATATGTTGAAGATTTAAAGAAACAATTAATGGATCCTGACGCAGGAGATTCTAGCTTTGGAATTGAATTTACAGCACATGCTTTTAGACAAATTTCTGAAAGATTAGAAGCTCTTGTTATGGAGAATCCGGTGATATTTAAAGATGTTTTTAAGGACGACTCTCCTTCAGAATCTTTATTAATGCCATCAAATATGAAGTCATTTATAATTACTCTCCTTTCTGACGCAAGGAAGAAAAATAATTTTACAGAGGAAGAATCAAAGAACACTAATAATGGTATTGAATATAGATATACGATAAATATGAACAAGTGGAGTAATGAAAAAACTCTACAGTTCATTGCTATTATTGAAAACAATTATATAAAAACAGGTTTTTTCAATTGGATTTCAAAATGATAATAAAGATTTATGACAATAATCACTTTCTAGTTGGATGTGATGATAAAGATCTTTTAGAGTCAATGCAAAACAGGATGGATGGTAAAAAAGTTAGAATGCAAAATCAAATTTTAATACCATTAAAATCTGGACCAAAGATCTATCGCTTCCAAGAATACGGAATTAAGTGGATTGGAAATTCGAAAGATGTTGTTGATAAAATAGTTCTCAATATCTCAAAAAGAAAAGAGAATATTAGAAAGATACGAGAACAATACGGTGGTGATATAAAATTTGATTATGAATGCAAGGGTATTTATGAACCAATGAGTCATCAAAAGGTAATGTTTAACGTTATGGCTTATTGTGATATCGCCGCTATATTATCCGAGCCTGGAACGTGTAAGACCGCATCTTACTTATGGGCTATTGATAAGAGAATTATTAGAGGACAGATAAAAAGAGCTCTCGTTGTAACATTATCAACTATTAAAGATAATGTTATGGGAGAGCTCTTAGTACAAGTTCCACATTTAAATGGAGTTATTCTTGGTAATAAAGTCCAGGCTGATAAAATTCTAAATAAAAAATACAAACATGAAAAAGATAATGTTGATTATGATATTTATATATCTAATTACGAGTCAATGTTTTCTTTAGTAGAATTATTTGATGATAATTTTTTTGATATGGTTATAATGGATGAAGCGCACCGGATAGGTAGCCCAACATCAAGGCAAACTAAATCCATAATCAAAAAATTCGAATTTGTTCCATATAAATATATTGTAACAGGGAGTTTAAATGCTAATAATCTAATGTCATTTTATATGCCATATAGATTTCTAGGTCCAGATACAGTTCCATATGCAAACTATTATGAGTTTAGAAGACAACACATGAGGACTGTTGATCCTGATGGCCATATATGGAAGACTTTATCAGGTTCAATAAATAAAGTTAAAAAAATAATAGGCAATATTGCAATATCATTTACTAAAGATGAATGTCTTGATTTGCCGCCTATAATATATGAGAAATTTTCCTGCAAGATGGAAAAGAAGCAATCAGAATTGTATAAACAAATGAGCAATGATCTGATAACTGAAATAGACGACATGTGTGGTAAATGCAATAAACAAAATAATTGTGACGGATCATGCGAAAGTCAGTTAATAGCAAAAAATGCTCTAGTAGCTGCTCAAAAACTTAGACAGATCGCATCGGGATTTTACATTAATACAAGAATTCGAGTTGACGAGCATGGAAAAGAAATCAAAGAATCTAATGTTATAGAACTTGATGAAAATCCAAAACTTGATCTAATGATTCAAATACTAAACAACATGCCTGAAGAAAAACAGGTTATAATATGGACTAATTATACATATGCAAACAAAATGATTGCCGATAGATTATCCAAAGCATTTGGAGAAAATTCATATTTAACCTGTTTAGGGAGAGACGATGCTTTTGAAAAAATAAAAGAATTCAGAGAAACAAAAAAGAGATTTATGGTATCAAATCCATCAAAGATGGGTGTTGGACATAATATTCAGTTTTCTCACTATCAAGCTTTTTTCAGCAACTCCTATTCATGGATAGAGAGAGATCAGGCTGAAAGTAGGCAGCATAGAAAAGGTCAGAATAATAAAGTCACGGTAATGGATTTCATTACAGAGAACTCTATAGATGAGCTTATAATAAAGGCCATCATGAATAAAGAGGATTTATCAATTAAGCTTTCAGAGCTAGCAGTAATCCTTAAGAAAAATAAATAAAGTAGTAAACAATTTTAACAACGGCGCCGGGAATATAGCCCGGCGTTTTTTATTGAAAGGAGAAAAGAATATATGTTTCTTTCAACAGCCAAGAAAGTTTCAAGGCTAAAAAAGATCAAGAACTACATTGAGAAGACTCCGCGAGAAGCGGTCTCTGATTTCATGCAGAAAACGTTGCATGGATATCATCATGCGGCAAATCTGGTTGACCAGGGTGTTGTTTTCCGAGGAGCAGATGGTTTCTGGCATTGGAAAAACAGCTCTAAGATCACAAATAAATTAGCTGACGAGCTGTTCGAAGGTGGAAATCGTAGGGCCACAAAATATCGAATTGCAAATCATTCGAAAAAAAATAAGGTTTCCTCACCGAAAGGAAACAAAATCGTTGAATCAGTTGTGGAGGGTACTCCCAATCAAATGCTTGCACAAATGGAGGAGCTTAATAACAGGGTTATTATTCTCAACGCAAGAATTGATTCAATGGTAAAGAAAGGAGAGGACTCCGACAACCGGGTTCGTCTATATGTCAGTGACATGAGGCAGGACATGGGTCGTCTCGTTACACGGATTCCGGAACTCGTTGGTGAAGGAATCTCGTCGGCAATGAACAGGCCAGTCACCGAAAAGGATGGTGAACATGCCACTTAGAGTAAATAGAGGAAGGTTTACAGAAGAGGAAAAGGCGATACTTGCTGAAGCTAGGAATGACAGGTCGTCTTTTGCCAGCGATATGATCGGCGTTATCTCCGAAAACGCCAGAAACGGTATAATGTACCAAACAAGGGCATCCATGGTGAATCAGATTGTCGATAGAAATATTGACAATATTTTCAATATTTTCACCAGGTTTGATTCTCTTGGAAAATTCATCAAGAAAGAGGATCTTATCAAACTGGCAGCATTCAGAGAAGAAAATCCAATGGATATTGTTGGTGCCAGGAAATTGGAAAAGAAAATAGTTAAGGACTGCAAGGATTACGTGTTCGTAAATTTGAGCGCATTCACCAACGCAAGAAGGTATGCAAACGAACATTTTGACAGTTCAATTACAGGGAACGCGAGAACTGGCTACAGTGATGCGACTCTGAATGACAACTCCGATAACCTCGAGTTCTTAAGAGGTACTGTGTCATATCTTGAGAGAAGGCTCAATGATTGGGATATGAACCTTACAGAATTTGTCAGGAAAACTCAGAGCGAGGGAATAGTTGTTTCCGATGAGTTGACAAATTTCTTAACTAACTTTGATGAAAGGGTTATGAACGAGAGGATGTTGAACATAGGTCTCGATCTTATTGACGAACATGTCGAGGCAAATAAACAAGATCAAGAAAGTTAATTGTTATTTCATTTAATAAAATGACATAACAGTATAAGAGGAGGGTTGATTAATTTCATCCCTCCTCACCTTTTTTAACGATAAGGGTTTCTATTGAAAATCGCAAATATAACAAGAGATGAAACTAAATTTCTTCAGGATAGATTTGGTAAAGATGTTGAAATAGCAAGGCACCTAGGAGTTACTAGGCAAGCTATTTATCAACTTCGAAAGAAACATGGTATCCAGTCTTTGAAAAATAGAGCAAAATCAAGAAACAAAAAAATTATAAGCGAATCTCTTAGAACTGGAATAAAAAAAATTGAATTGTCAAGATCATTTGGACTTTCTATATCTCAGGTTTATCGTATTCTAAAAGGAAGTAACGATGAGCAAAATAAAACGATTTAAACGGCTAGTTAAGGATGAGGTATTAGATCCATCTGTAATAAAATCAGCAGTGGATTACTACACGTGCAATTTAGGTGATACATTTATATTAAAAGATGGGACTGAGGTTAGAAGAGTTCCTGGTGGATGGATACACAAAACTACTGATTCTGGAATTACAAATTCAACATTTGTTCCATATAATAACGAATTCAAAAAATTAATAAGCTGATGATTTATGGTAGATTTAAAAAAATATCAAGGAAGAGAAAAAGATGGTAAATATAAATCATATTCTATAATAATTAAATTAATAAAAATGGTGGTAGAGGCATGGGAGAAGAATCCGGAATCCAAACCAAAATCTTAAATGATTTACGATACTTTGGTAAGTATTGTATAGTTACAAAAATAATGAAAGCGTCGGATAACGCTTTTCCTGATATCTATTTTTCAATGGCTCTAGTTGGATCTGTTTGGATTGAGACAAAAAGACCTAAAGGTGTTGAGGCAAAACTACAAACAGCTAGAATAGAAAAATTAAACGCATGCGGAACCAAAGCATACGTGTGCTATTCATGGGATCAATGGTATAATTTAAAACGTGAATTAGGATTACTCGATGTTGCGGGTGTTCTAAAAGCTCATGAACTTAGGGAACGTATGTTATCAACATAAAGTTTCTGTAATAACTATTATAGAGAATTTAACCAGGAGACAATGATAAATGTATGGTTTTATTGAGAAGAGGCTGGCAGACATAATAGGATGTCAGTATGATAATTTCGTTTTGAACGATGGTTGCGCAGCAGCTTTGGTATCAAGAGAAACTTTTATAAATATAAAAGATGCTCTTCTTTCAATATCAAGCAGGAACCATGATAACGAATTATTGCGCCCATATGAAGTTCCTTCAGATGTAAGCGGAATGAAGGTAATGATACATAGATATTGGTTCAATGAAAATGTTCTGCACGGATTAACTAATGCAGAAATAAAGAGGCTTCCGCAATATGAAGCCTTTATGAATTTAGGTACCGCAAGGTTTAATGGCCCTCAGTTTGAAGCAGATATAAGAGCTTACTATTCTGATACACCATCAGAGGCTGTGGACGATGTTGATGGTGACGGCAATACCGCTGAATTAGCACAAGAAGATGAGGCAGTGTATACTGGAGATGATATTAATCAGGAAAGTAATGTTGAGCCAGAACAAGAACCTATAGACGAAATTGATGAAGAAGAACAAACTTTTTTACATTTTATAGACTCGAGCCCAAGATTTTCAGCATATGCAGAAAATGGTCATAGCTTATCTACTTTTTCTGAGAAAGGAAAAAGAGTTAAAGTAGTTGGATCCTTTAATGGAAGGTTCCATCTAATGGGAAATTTTACAGAACTAGCAGATAAATTAAATAAAAATATTATTATTATATATGGTGAAACTAAGAGGAGATTTTCAGAGATAAAGAAAATCTTATCTTTTTCGTCAATTGAAAAACATAGCATAATTATATCAATTAATCCTGGAGGAAATCAGGAATTTGTTTATACTCCAGTAAGTACTAAATTATTTAATAATTGCTATGGCCAGAAAATATATGACCTTCACTCTGTAAGAGCGTTGGATCTACAAACAGATTTGAGTCTTTCTAAAGAGGAACTGGAAGTAGTTCAGGAAAGAATGAAGAGTAGACCATCAATTTCAAACTATGCCAAATTTGACTGTATCTACAAGGATACAGTAACTAACGTGGTGTGGGGAGTAAGAGATAGGTGTGCCGTTTACATTCTCTTCAACTATGAAGACAGAAATCTAAAGGCGTATGAACTTTGTACTAAAGAACTCGGAAGACGTTTTAATGGTAATATTTCGTTAACCGAATTGAAATCTATAGACAAATCATATCATAACGAGATCCACGATTTAAACAGAAAATCTTATCTTGATTTTGCTGTATCAAGTTCAAAAAGCATCTTGAATAAAATAAAAGAGATGCAGGCTACGTGTGAGGCTGAGTATAAAAATTATTTAGCTAAAGCTCTTGAAAGTGGCAAAATGGCAAATAAATACATGGATCAGATTAGCTCATTTGACGAGTCATCTTTAGTAAAAACAGAAACAGAAAAAGCGTTACAGGCATTTAATTTTACAATGGAAATTCCTCAGGTATTATCAATTGATATTGCAGATGAATGTGTCCATGTATATACTAAAAATCTGTATGCGAGGGATGAAAGGACCAAGAAATACCATGATATCGGTACATTCCATATTTCTATTGGGATGCTTGGTAATTCATATAACGTAGACAGAACTGTCGTAATAATGAATACTAAACATCAGATTAATGGTCTTCAACAGAACATGCAGGCGCCTCACGTTTATCCTGATGGTAAAATATGCCACGGGAGTCTTTCTGCTCCAATGACTAGCGCATACAAGAATAGGGATTTATTTAGCCTTGTTCAACAACTTGTAATCTTCCTTCAAGATGCAAATACTGATGATGTTGCCGGCAAATATATTTCAAAATGGCCGGAAGTATCAGAAGACATTGCGCTTGGAAGAATTTATACAAGTGATGATGAAGTTAGGGAGCTTAGCGAATCAGAAAAGAAATTTGACGCTATGCTCGCAAATTCAATACCAGTACACATTTAACAATAAACAAAGGAAAAAAAAGAAACATGCCAACAATTACTGTAAATCGAAATCTTGGCGTGACCCTTGAAAACATTCCTGATGGCATTTTCCAGTTCATGTCGACAATGCCAATTGTAGATAATGGAGTGATTAAAATTCAAGTGGTCCAAATGGATAATCAACAGTTGATGAGTGTCATCGAACAAATAAATATTCTCATTCGTTTGAATGGGTATAATCCTTTCACTCACAATATTGGAAATGTTTACGCCATAAATCCGGCACCTCCTCAGCCAGCACCAGTACAGGCACAGGCAGAAGTTGCTACTACCCCGACAGCAGCTCGGCCAGCCAATCCTGGATACGTTGAAGGACCAACAGATGGTTATGGCGGACGCATACTTACTCTTACGGCTCAGGTAGCCCAGGCACAACCTCTTAATGACGAGGCTGCGATCATGGCAATTACTGAGCTGATGGAGAGCAACAGAACAAACGAAGCCAAGACCTTACACGATAAGGTCAGGGAGTACAACAATCTTTGGACGAGTCTTATCAATAAGAAACGCGCCATCGATGAGTTGACCTTGGTCATCAATCAAGATCCGATAATTAACGGACTCATGACTCAGGTAAGAGAAATCAGTCAACAGGATAACCTGATCGAGAGGATATTCTTCTTGGGAAAGGATATCGTGTTCATTACGAAAGAACTTGTAACCGACGGAGAATTCGGCGGATACAGGAGAGTCATCGGAAGAATGGAATGCAAGATAGGCCTCAAGGCTCTCGTTGGAAAGTCTTCACAAACAGAGGCTCCGCTTTCCATAACAAACCTCGATCGCAAATATCGCGATGATGAAGGAAGGGTATGGGATTGCGGTCACGTGTCTAAGGACATGGGACTTTGTATGGGAACGGTTGGCCAAGAACAGTTGTTGGCGGCTTACCAGTCCCGTGATCTCCACAGCATCATTGAAGTGGTCATAAGGTTCATTAAGAACCCGAACCCGGCTGACAGCTGGGGCGAGCACATCGTAAACTGGCCTGAATACAGAGGTCGTGTTTGAGGCCGGATGCTCCGAATCCAACTTATTCAGTGTTGATGAAACCGGAGCAGAAGGCTACTCCGGTTATCATCTTCGGGACAACCGCACTGAAATGGATAAAAGCTCTTGTTGAAGTACACCAACAAGAGGTCGGCTTTTATGCTGCTGTCGATCATAGGGAAGATGGATCTTATTTTGTAAGAGATGTTTTCTATCCAAAACATTCAGAAATGCAATGGGCTACTTGCGAAATTTCTCCTGAAGGAGAAAGTGATATGATGAATTGGCTTCTTGACAAAGGTCGTGAAGCTGACATTCAAAAGATTAGGTTCTGGGGTCATTCTCACCATACGATGGGAACTTCTCCGTCTTCGCAAGATGAAAAACAGTCAATAGAACGAATGAATTCAACTCAAGCGTTTCTTATCAGAGCAATCTGTAATAAAGCTGGGGAGATGTCTGTATCGTTTTATGATTATGAAAAAAGTTTAAGATTTGATCATCTAAAATGGACATCGGAAAACGATAACCAACGAACCGATGATCAAATACTTCAAGATGTTGTTGGAATAGTGAATAGTGAAAAAGCGTCCTCCGAAAAAGTTTCACTAATTAAAAACCTCTTTGATGAGGATATTGAAATGGAAAAGATAACTGAAAAGGTTCGTGCATTGAAATTAATAAACGAACCTGCTACTAAAGGTTATACTACATCAGTAAATGGAACTTGGCATGAAAGACAGACTCAATCATCCATGTTTCCTAATGATTTTAGGGGTTCAAAAAAAAATCGAACGGAGAAGAATTCTTCTGGACCAAAAGGAAGGAGCGGGTTCGAAGATTTAGTAACCGAGGACCCAATGGGCGTCGAAGAACTTGAGATTGTTATGTCTCAATGGGAAAGGAATTCATAATACTAGGAGCAAAAATAAATGGACTACAATCGTCAGTTGGGTCTTATTGACCCGAGAGACATTAAGACCAAAAGTATAACAGTGGTTGGGGCCGGAGCGACTGGAAGTTATGTCGCGATGGCTCTTGCCCAACTTGGATGGGGAGACATCCACAGAGGGCATGGAAATTTAATCGTCATTGATGGCGATGTGGTAAAGGAGCATAATTTGTGCAACCAAATTTATGAACCAATCCATATCGGAAAATCAAAGGCCGAAAGTTTAAAGGAGATAATACTCCGTAAATGTGGATTCTCTATAGAAGTTCACAACGAATTTGTGAACGAAAAAACGGATCCAAAATTAGTAAAATCAAACTACGTGTTTCTCCTTACTGACACAATGTCTAGCCGTAAAGAGATATTCGAGAATTTCTTGAAGTTCTCGATTCGAACGGATCTCGTTATCGAAACTCGTATGGGAATCAAAGACGGTCGGGTCTATGCATTTAACCCAAACGATGTAGATCAAAAACGAGAATGGGAGAACACGCTATATACCGATAAAGAAGCTGAAACATCAAGATGTGGTGCTTCAGAATCTATTATCACGACAGTGATGTTTCTTGCTGGATTTGCAACTCAAAGAGTCGTTCAGCACTTTAATTTAAATTACGGATCTGAAAGCTTAAAGGGAAAAAATAAAGAAACTTCGATACCTATGTGGAACGAAGTACAGTTCTCACTTTACCCGGAAGATTTCTATCTTAGAGTTTTTGGGGAAGAACCAATTCTTACCCAAAGAACCGCCACAGTGGCTTAACAGAAGACAGCAACTTTTTCAAAGGACAAACAAATGATCACAGTCAAACTTATTGAGCTCGGCAGCGAGGTCAAAGAATACGGGATGGAAGATGGTTCCACCGTCGGCGATCTTCTCAGAATCGCCCATAAATCCTACGTGCATGGGTGCGTAACGAGAAATAACGCCGAAGTTTCCAGCGGCGCAACCCTCCGAAACAACGATCGTATATTCGTCGGCAAGGCAATGAAGGGCAATACCGATCCTTTCGAGGTGACCTTCGTGAGACTCGGGGATACTTCCATTTCCCTGGGATGCGCGGACGGACAGTCCATCAAGCAGGTTCTCGAGCAGCTCGAGGACGGCGAACAGCGCAGGAAATTTTTCCGCGAAGACGGAACCGTAGCCTACGAATTCCGTGTTGGCCAGATGGGTCAGCCGGTGAACGAAAACTACGTTCTCAACCGCCCGAACTCCGGTTCGGTCAGAGTGATATGCTCTCAGCGTGTCAAGGGAAATTTCCGGCATTTCCGGAAATAGATCACAATCAACATTAGTTACTTCTGGGTGAGGCGTTAATTCGCCTCACCCTTTAGAAAAACTTATGGCAGTTATTCATATTATCCAGCCCGACCAAAACAATATTGAGTCAATGGTCGCAACTACAAATAATATCATAGAGATAAGTTTTGTTCATCCTGTTCTTCCTTCCGAAGGAGAAGAGCCATCCGTTGAAGAAAGAGGAAGTACGATAGATATCCTTTACACCAATGGAGAGCACAGGAGTTTAGACTGCACAACGCCCACGGTATTCCGCATTGCCGAAGAAGACGAGATAATCGTAAAGACTTCTGACGCCCGGCAATTTGAAAAGGCTTATCTTGGTTTGTTATCAAAAGGTTTTGTGAAGTCCGGCGAAAAGGAACCCTAGCGATAAAGGGTTCATCTACTTTTTATAACTGGTTAAATCCCCCATTGGGGGGATTTCCTTTTTATCTATCAGCGAAATTAAAATATTTTATTTTTTTTAACTATTAGTTAATCGTTATATATTTAAAATCTATGGTATAACTATAATAATGGTTTAATTAATTTTTTAACATTAAAAAAGGTGGCTAAAATGTTGATAATTCACCATAACGATATTGATGGATTTGCCTCAGCAGCTGTTGTGGCAAAAAATTATGATTATGAACCTAAAATGTTGAGGTTCTATGGAATGCATCACGGCATGGAATTGCCGTTGATTTATAATAACGAAATCGTAGTAATAGTTGATTTCGCGCCAAGTACTACTGAAGAATTTGATCAAATCATAAAGACAGCAGGAGATGTCTTTTGGATTGATCACCACCAGACATCGATAGAGAAACACGAAAAGTTCAATTACCTGAAGGGAATAAGGAGAGTTGGTACTGCAGCTTGCGAACTTTGCTGGGAATATTTCTTTACTGGCCATGAAATGCCAGAGGTCATCAAGTTGCTTGGTGACTATGATGTTTGGAAATTTGCATACGGTGACCGTACAAAAAATTTTCAGTCGGCTGCTCGCGTGCTGGATATGAGACCATCAAACTATGATCTATGGAGCTCGTTGTTTGAAGGTAAGATTATTGATAGCATGGTTACCGAAGGAGGGTTGATTACCAAAATCAGCCAGCAGAACTGGAACCGATCTGTAAGATCAATAGGTCATATAGCTGCTTACAACGGCTATATGCTGGTCTGCTGCAATGTGCAGGGATCTAGCGCAACCTTCTCATCAGTCAAAAAAGATATCTTCGAAATTATGGCGGTTTATAGCCATAACGGAAGGACATTCAAGGTCACTCTCTATTCTAGAGAAGGCGGCGCTGATGTATCTGTGATTGCAAAAAAGTTCGGTGGTGGTGGACATAAACACGCTTCTGGATTTTTTTGTGAAGAGCTTCCTTGGGTAGTTAGAAGGAGGCTTGAAAAAGAAGATTTCATATATTAACATTAAAAAGAGAGTTAATGATAACTCTCTTTTTTTACCTATTATAAAATGTTATTTTATTTCAGAATATGGTATAACTATAATGGAGAGTTTCGCTCGAGACTTTGTCCGAGCGAACTTGGATACAAGCCATGGCTAGTCACCTTTGGCTGTGTTTCGCCTATCTAGAATAGACTGTTCTAGAACTACAGTGCCAAGTGGCGGGTCCTATATTGTGGGACTACTGCAGTGGTCCGAGGGGTGAGTGGTGGCGTCCTCACCTTTTAAATTCTCCAAACACGCGCAAGTCGCGTGATATAAATAAAACAACACAATGATGTTGGTTGAAATTTTCCTTCTTAACTGATTGAAAACATCGACCAAATGCGAACT
>Ga0307377_10001716_pt1 | contig 26962 bp, 45 predicted proteins | sample TR3MG_FD_202535 | JGI IMG/M metagenome (GOLD analysis project Ga0307377, IMG submission 202535) | Soil microbial communities from Risofladan, Vaasa, Finland - TR-3 | ecosystem: Environmental > Terrestrial > Soil > Coastal area > Acid sulfate soil | place: Finland: Risofladan, Vaasa | collected... | reverse complement strand
TAATATATTTAGATGCTACTGCAACTATATCTACTGAACTGTCTAAATGTACGGACTTTTTTTGTTTTAATGTACTTTTATCAAACAGTTTAGCTTCATTTAATAGCTTTTTAAAAGAATATAACTTATTATCAATGAAATACTTGTTAATATCAAGTTTTTCTCCTATATCAGGTAATTGAACTATTCTTGATTTTATTCCAAAGCTTATTAACTTCTTAGCTAATCTTACGGAAGCTTTTATTCCTGTTTTATTTGGTTCTGAATCAAAACAAATATATATTTGCTTTTTTCTCAGGTCTGAAATCATTTCTCTACTTATTCTACCGGCACCCAATAACCCGATACATGGTATCCCATTTTGATCTAAAGTCATACAGTCAAACGGGCCTTCTACTAATACAATATAGTTAGATTTTTTAATAACGTCATAATTAATAGCATATTTTATTTCCCCTTTTTGATGGAGATGATTAACTTTGCTATTAGGGAAAGCTCTAGAAGTTAAGAAAGCAATTTCTTTATCTTTTATTATGGGGATTGTTATCCTCTTATAAAATATATCGAATATTTGTTTATTGGACTCTCTAAATAATCCTGATTCTAGAAATTCTTTATCAGAGTATTTTTGTTTTAAGCTGTTATACCCTATATTGTTATCTCCATATCCAAGCTGAAATTTTCTTATTGTTTTGTCCGATATGCCTCTTGACTTTATATATTCTAAAACAAGTTTTCTTTTATAGAGGTTACTAACAAAAATTTTATTTAGATTGTTTACTAAGCTTTCCATTAGAATTCTATACAGTTTTTTTTGTATTCACAATATTTGCACATAGAATCATAATTAGGTATAAATATCTCAGCTTTTTCTGCTTCTAATGTCTTTTTACAAATATATAACATCTTATTTATTTCTTTATCTGTTATCTTCTTTCTTTGTATCTTAATTTTTCCGTTTAGAGTATCATAGTCTTTTAAGAACAAATAATATGAAATAAAATCTTCTTTGTCTTTTTTTATATTAGGGAAGTTTTTAATTAGTTTCTTTTCTTGCAACAACCATCTAAAAGCATACGAATATACTGCCAACTGAATAGAAGTATCTATTTTAAATTTTGGGAATTGTTCTTTTGCGGTTTTATAATCTACGATCATAATATCGCTTTTTCTTTTGATTATAGAATCTACAAATCCATATAAAGAATGAGTTTCACATTTAGTACCATCTGGATATATAATTGGGACATCGAATTTGAATTCTGAACCAAGAACTTCATAATCGACAAATTCATTATAGTATTTCTCTATTGCATTTACTCCCATTTCATATAGCTTCCATCTAAAGAAGTCATTTTCTAATCTCATAGCTTTAACTTCTTTTTCGTATTCATCATGAAAATATTGCATCATATCTTCTAAGTCTATCTTAGTTTTAGCTAATGACAAGTTAAGCATCTCTACGGCTTTGTGAATAGCTGTACCGTATGCTAAATGAACAGATATAGCAGGCTTAGATATTTTGTCTATATATCTGAATTTATATTTTAAAGAGCAGTCTGAATAGAGAGCTAGTCTACTTGCTGATAAGTGTTGCATTTTTTAACTTTCTTTGTTCTAAATAAGACAGTAAATTTATAGTACCAAAAACCATATTTCCTATTACTATCCCCCATATTTGGAAATAAATAGCTATAATCATAAAAATAATACATCCAATCAACTGAATAATCCAACCAATTGGTTTGTTTTTTTTACCAGCTAAATATAGACCTATAAGAATTATGATATATGGAATCCATTCTAAATTCATCATTATCTTTTACTCCATATATTCTTTATTTTTATTTTTCCTTCTATGTATATTCCCTCTACAGCAATATAAGTATTTGGCTGTATTATCTCTCTTTTTTCTGAATATGTTTTAGGAAAAATCATTCCTTCTACTTCACCAATTTTTGTTGCTATGTTAATAAATCCCATAGTGGCTTTTTTTTTAGTTATATGTTCCCTAACAGACATTATATATCCTTCAACAAAAACTTCTTCGTTTTCTTCGAAGCTTTCTGGTGTTGTAAGTTCAATGTCTTGAAGAGGATCGTATACGAGATAAACTCCGAGTCTTTTATATTCTCTATTAGCAAGAATTGTATCTGAAAGTTCTTCTATTTTTTTTATGTCAAAATTTGTTTTGCTTTTGAATAGGGACTTAGCTCTAGGATTTGCTTTGCTTTTGTTTTTCTTTAGTATATCTGATATTTTTACTGAAGCTTCTATAATAGAATTTCTATTAAACTCAAATTCATCAAATGCACCAGACTCAGCTAAAGCAACAATTGTATCAGAATTTGGTCTGAAAGTGCTGAAAAAATCTGAAATACTATCATATTCTTTTTCATATATTGATTTGGCAGTTTTTTCACCAATGCCTTTAATAGCCTTAGTCCCAAAGATGATCTGATTATCTCTTATAACAAATTCATAATTCCCTCTTGATATTGACGGTGGCATTACTTTTATACCCATATCTCTGCATTCTTTTAGATATACAGAGAGTTTTTCTTGTTTGTCATAGTTGTTATTAAGAACTGAACACATGAACTCATATGGAAAATGCGTCTTCAAATAAGCAGTATAATAGCTTATATAAGCATATTCTACAGAGTGGCTGCGGTTAAAAGAATACTCTGCAAATTCTTCAATCTCTTTCCACATTGACTCTGATATTTTTCTGCTTATCTTATTGCTATCACATCCAGATAAAAATTTGCTTTTTTGATCTTTCATTAACTGTGGTATTTTTTTGCCGATAGCTTTTCTTAATAAATCTGCTTCTGTTTCAGAAAAATTAGCTAATTTCATTACTGCTTCAATAACTTGTTCTTGATACACCCACACCCCATAAGTATCTGATAAAACTGTTTCTAACATAGGGTGAGCATATTCTACTTTTTCTTCTCCTGTTTTTCTTTTAACATATTTATTATGAAGCCCAGAATTTATTGGGCCAGGTCTATATAGAGCTACAACAGCGGCAATGTCGTCAATACTAGATATTCCCATTTTATTAGCTAAGGAAGAAATACCGCTTGACCCTAATTGAAATATAGCTATGTTGCTTGTATTACTAACAGAATCGAAAGTATCTTGATCTTCTAGTGGAATATCTTCTAGCTTTAACTCTATCTTTTCTAGTGTGTCTTGAATAATGTCTAGAGTGTTAAGAGATAAGAAATCATATTTAACTAATCCTAAGTCTTCTATGTCTTGCATATCCCAACTAGAAACGTACAAATCACTGTCTTTGTTTATTCTAAGGGGTATCATTGGGTCTAAATCTATTGGGCTTATAACTATCCCTGCGGCATGAACACTACTGTTGGTAGCTAGACCCTTAAACTTTTGCATTTTATCATGGATTTCTCTAAATTCTTGATTGCTATTTCTTAGATTCTCAACTGTCCCTTCGTCATTTATTATGCTACTCCAAAAATTAGCAGTTTTAAATTCTATGCCCAAAACTCTGCACAATAATTTTAATGCGCTTTTGTTTTGAAGATAAGTAAATGTACCTATATGGCAGACTCTTTCTTGCCCATATTTATTTTTAACATAGTCTCTTACTTGTTGAATTTTGTTTTCAGGGAAATCTATATCAATATCAGGTAATGAGCTTTTTCTACCAGCATTATAGAATCTGCTAAATAACAGCTTATGTTTCATTGGATTAACAGTATGTATCCCCATAAGATAAGCCAATAAAGACCCGCCCACGCTACCTCTACCTGGACCAACTAAAATATTGTTTTCTTGTGCCCACTTTATATAATCTAACACAGTAAGAAAATACCCTAAAAACCCCGCTTCTTTTATGACTTTAAATTCTAAGTTTAGTCTGTCAGTATATGCTTGATTGTTTTCGACTCCATGCTTTTTTTGACCTGCTTTAACTATAGAAATTACTTTATTTTCTTCGTCTTCTATAGTGGGTAGTAAAAATTTCTTGAAAGATATTTTTACATTACACTTGTCACTTATTTCTAGGGTAGTGTCTTTTTCTTCTTCTGTCCCAGGCATCTCTGCCCTAGTTTTTATGTAAAATTCGTCAGTATCTAGGCCTATTTTTTTATTATGAATATCAGTCTTCATTTGATCGCACATCAAATAGTTTTGATATTCGGCGTGTTCTTTTATAGTATAATGGCAATCGTTAGTAATAACTGTTTTTATACCTAGCTCTTTAGCTATTTTTTTAATACCATTGTTTATTTCTTCTTGGAAGGGTAGATTGTGGTCCATAAGTTCGGCGTAGAAATCATCAGCAAATTCCCTTCTGAGAATTTTAGCATTGCTATACGCTTTTGAGAGATCGCCCTCTCTAATGAATCTTGAGATAACTCCGGAAGGGCAACCCGAAAGTGATATGATCCCTCTTTTATGTAAGAATAAATCTTCAAAACTAATCCTCGGTTTGTAATAAAAGTTTTCGTGGGAAATTTTGTGAAGCTTTAATATGTTTTCCCATCCATTATTATCTTTTGCTAAAAGTGTTATATGATGTATCTTGTTAGACTTAGCATAAGTTTCAGATATATATGCTTCTATACCCAATATAGGTTTTATATTTTCTTTGACGCATTCTTTATAAAACTTATATGCACCGTTAACATTTCCATGATCTGTTATAGCTATAGAACTTTGCCCTATATCTTTTACTCTTTTAACGATATCTTTTATCTGAGCAAATCCATCTAGTGCAGAATATTCGCTATGTACGTGCAAATGCACAAACTTATCCATTAAATATAAATTTCCATTACAAATTTCTTTTTTTCCATTTTGATTGGTTTGATTATTATCATAAACTGAGTTGCTATTTTTCTTATTGATCTAAGTCTTTTTTTGTATTTAGACTCTATTTTTATCGAGTTTCTATGTGATACTTCAGTATATATCGGAAAGAATAAATCATAGAAATAGTTGAATATCTCTTCTTCATATAAGAAGTCTACGTTTAACTTGCCTTCTTCTTTTACGAATACCGATATTTCTTTCCTCATCTTCTCATATTTATTATAAGTATGTTGTCCATGATAAGAGGGGGCTAAGATTCGAATTGGCGATTTAGTAGTTTTTCTTTGTACCATTCTGGGAATCCCCTTGTAACTCCTCTTTGAATATCTCTCCATAACCAGTCGAATAACTTTTGCTTAATCTCTTCTTCGCATTCTATTCTAATATCAGATATTATTTCCTTAATTAGTGGCCCTATATCTTTAGGGTCGTTTTCTAAAGAACTAGAATCTTTTAGATGTTGAATCGCTTTTTCCCATCTGGGTTCTGATCTATATTCTTCTTGAAGAAGTTTTATATAGTCTGTTTTGCTAGAGAATCTTTTCTTCCAATCTTTTTGATGGACTTCTTTGAATGCTTCAGATACATACTTACCCATCATTGCTTTACCATCTTCTGAAAAACGAGAGTAGTTTTTTATAACTAATCCCTCTATCTTAACTCCGCCAAGAAAGCTATCTGTTTCTAAAATAGATATAAGGCTTTCAGAGTTTTCGATAAGAACATTATTAATTAAACAGGGGACAACTTCTAAACCTATTTTTTCACATTCTTTTTCTTTAGCTTCTCTGTCTAAATAAGATTCATGTGAATCATTAATATCAAAAATCACTATATTGTTAATTGGTGTTCTTCCATAACAAAGAGTATTATGTTTTGGCTTAGATAGATATTCTCCCCTATAAGTCCACCCATCCGTTAGTTTGTCAGAAATTTCGTGTATTTTTTCTGACGCTAATTCAAACATTTTATCTGGTGGGTTGCTTTGATCTTTCCTTCTAGACTTTATCTTGATTTCTCCGTTAAAAATACCAAAGGAAATTTGGCTACCGTCTACCTTCTCTTCAACGATAACGGGATCATCACATAGTTCTTTTATTGCTCTATGCCCTAAAGCGTATACTTTTGGGTAACTGTGCCAACTGTCAGACATTTAGTAGACTCCTACTTTTAAACTTCTTATTATTTAGATCGTGATGCATAAAGTATACATCGTATGCTTTGTCATATCCGTATTTAATTACATCTTCTACAAAATTAATAGCATGAAAAGCATTATCTGCGGCTCTTCCTGTATGCTGTATAACTAGTTTTCTGAATTTTTCTTTATCTTTTTCTTCATTTAATGTTCTGTCTAATTCCTCTACATATTGCTTAACAGCCCACAAATTATGTAGAGATAATAGCATCCCAGGCCAAGTTATATCAGATTCAATAAAGTAAGAAGGATCATCAAAGTCTATACATATTGGGCAATTACAATAGATTTTTTCCATCTGCTTTTTCTTAGTAGCATACTTTCTACCAAAGTGAGTATAATATCTTATTCTGTCTGGGTATACATACGCTCTAGTTCTAGACCCGTACCCATAAGAAGTAGAATCGAAAGAAATCTTATCTATGTATTGAGACATCCATACTAAGACAGGGATTACTGTTATCCCAGACACCCCAAGGAGATGAATTCTTTCTCTTACCCCTTTAGAGTATAAAAACATAGTACACATTGCTTGTAGTAATGTATTGCTAGCTGGCTTTGCTCCCGTAGCATATCCCTCAAAGTTTATGTCTGTAGTAGCATAGTTCCACCATAAATCTAAAGTTTCTTTATTGTATCCGTGAATAACATTATATATTTTAAGGCGATCAGTTGTTCTGTTATTTTGAAAAATTATGTTATTTTCTCTGGATATTTCTGCGTGTTTTTCAAATTTATCTTTGTTTAGATATACTACTTTTCCAGGAGAGCATCTTGTTACCCCTGTACTTTCAGCAGGTGGTAAATCTAAAGAGAAAGCTATATTAGAATTTTTCTCTTGCCATTTTAATACTTTTACTGGGTCTATTTTTGCATTCTGGGTTAAAGCAGAATATCCACCAGAATCAGCCCATAGTTGAATATCGTCTTGAATACCAAGTACTTTTCTATAGTCTGGTATTTTTCCAGAATAATAATGTGATACTAAAATATGGGGGTGAGTGAATATAGCCCTGTCTGTAAACCAAGATGGATCGTGGACACCCTTATAATAACCAAACTTGTTTGTTTCTGGGTGTTTGATTATTTGCTTTATGGGGTTTTCTATTCCTGTTAATAAAGCAGGGACATAAATGCTTCTCATATTTCAAACACTATGTCAAACTCAGTCTCGAATAGGACATTAATAGCTTGTTCGTGAATTTCTTTTCTGAACTTTTCGTTATCATATACTTCTACTATATATATCCGTTTTTCACCCACTGGTTGTTGGATTAAAATATCATTGAATATTTTTTCTTCTGACCCTTGAGTATCTATTTTTATCAAGCTTACTTCCGTTAGAGAAGAAATAAAATCTACTCCTTTTGTATATATGTTTTCGATTTCGTAGCTTTCATTATATTTTTTAATCTCTTCTAGAGACAGGGAGTTATCGCCAGTATTGTTTTTGCTTTTGTATATTATGCTAGACCCAATGTTATAATCGTCTATACCATAGTTAAGGGCTATCACATTTCTTTGGTTTCTAGTATTCTCACAAAGTATATCGTAATATTCTTTAACTGGTTCAAAAGCAAACACCATTTCATTAGAATAATATCCGAATATAGTTGAAAAATATCCAACATGTGCCCCTATGTCAATGATAGAACCACGACGATGTTTTAATGTTTCAGAACAGATAATAAAATTTGTAAGGTCTTTTTCCCAGTACCCAGTTTCTTTAATGCTTTTACCTATAATATCGTCTAGTGGATATCTTAGGAACATTTCTGTTCCAGCTATTTTAGAAGAAGTATATTTCATTTAAATGTTGCCTTTATAAGTTCTACTGAAAAATATATTAAACAACATGCTATAATAATTGTTATTAAACAAATAACTATAAAAAACAAAATAGAGAAAGCGAAACTTAATATTTCCATTTTATTTAACCATTATTTCTAACCATTTTCTTATAACTTCAGAATATGGTTTTACTAGTTCTTTGTATACAAGTGATTCTATTTTTTCAGTAGAAATTTTTGATACTTTTTTCATTAGCTCATCATAAGAGTCATATAACAGAGAATCTTTATCTTCTACTATCTCTGGGTGAGAAAAAGCGTTAGGGACTAGTATCTGAGTCCCTAGTGCTAATGCTTCTACAGCACAATACCCAAAATTCTCTTCAGAAGTTGTAGAAATCATTAGTCTTGATTTTCCAAGCAGTTGATAGTATTTTTCTTTAGCTAGATTCTCGTATATTTCTATGTTTTCTATCTTGGTTTTTACACTACCGAGAAGAGCATTAATCCAAGAAGATTGTGACTGATATTTAGCTTTAGAAGTGCAAAATACAAATTCATATTTTTCAAAATCTTCCCAAAATGTACTTAATCCCTGAATTATATTAATCCAAATATGTGGATTTTTTTCTATGTCTGGTCTATGAGGGAAAAGAATTATATTCTCTTTTTTGTCTGAACTAAACTGTTGTAAGTACTCGTAATCTATGGGCATCCCATAAGCGTGTATGCGATTGAATATACTCTCTGCTTCTTCTTCGCTTACGCTGTATAGTAGTCTCTCTATGATAGCTTTCTTTGAATAGTCAGACCCGACAAATATCCCATCACATATATTCAAAAACCCTATTTCAAAATTCTTTGACCAATTATGCATTGGTTCAGCAAAATCCCCATGAGTTGTTGACCCTGCGTGCCATACTCCATAAATTTTTACTGGTATTTGATATAACTGAGACATATATCTAATCATTTCTATCCCAGGAAACCATATATCTGCTACAAAAAATATGTCATAAGGCTTTATCTTTTTATTATAGAAAAGCTCAGATATTTTCTGTAGCTGAGAAGCTTTGAAATAGTTAGTACTTCCAGCATCTAATACAGTCCCAGTTTCTACGGTATCACTTAAAGAGGTTCCACTTATTATCTCAAAGTCTACCCCTATTTTTCTAATCTCTTCAGGGATATAATGTGACCACCATTCCGTATATCTTTCTTTTAGACTCTCTAATTCAATTATATATAACACGAAGTTCCTCTAATTTCTCTAACAAATACTCAAAAGTTTTTGGTGCTTTTTCGTCCATTTTAGCTAGACCAGAACCAATAGAATCTGGTATCCATACAGCACAATAATCTTTTGCTTCTTTTTTTATTGCAGTTATATCTTCTTCTATTAATATAATATTCTTTTCATATTCATCATCTGTGAAATAAGCATCTTTAGTTGTCTTTGGCGTTTTTTTAGTTCGTATTCCTATCGTATTAGGCTCACCCCTAAACTCTTTTGCCATACCTCCCATTCCCTTTCTAATCGTATTGTCACCAAATACAAAAAGAACGTCTGGGTTTCTTTGAATGTCTTTTCTAGTAATAAACATTATGACCCATAAACAACATAAGTATCTCTAGGAGATACTACTCTACTACTTATATCATATCCATAATATCTATAATTAGGCCTATATTCTTGTTGCGTATTATGAGTATTTGTGTGTAATATCTTAAAGTTTATCCAAGGATTTCCACTTCTTTTTTTAGTCAATTCACCATTTAATTCAACTATCATACATTCCTCTTGTTTCCCCAAATAACTACTTGGAGTCTATTGCAAAAATTATACCCATATTTTTTGCATATTTCTACTACCCATTCTGATTTTTCTTTTATAGCTTTTGCAGATATTCCTTCTGGCATTAAATATACTATTTCACTAGGGATATCATATTCTTCTATAAGTCTTTGAATTTCAGAAAAATCTTCTCCTTTTGTAATCACGAATTTGAATTGAATTTCTTTCCCCATTCTGAAAAGATCAACTAAATTATTATATACTTTTGGTCTTTCTCTAATAGTAATAGAATTCCCAGAGTTTTCTATTTTTGGGGATACGTTGAACTGATCTACTAAATTAGATAATTCATTACTTGGCATTAGAGTTCCGTTAGTCTCAATCTCTACCCAAGTAATTCCCTTGCTTTTTAACTGATATATAAGCTCTATTACTAAAGATTGTTGAAGTAGGGGTTCACCCCCAGTTATTACTACAGCAGGTGGCTTTCTTTTTCCTTCAGATAGATTTAAAACAACGTCACATATTTCTACTGGAGTCATTATTGTTATCTCTTTACTTGGGTCGAACTTATCCCAATCCCAAGTAAATGGAGTATCACACCAAGAACATTTTAAATTACAAGTAGATAGCCTTATAATAACACATGGGAGTCCAGTTGTTTTTCCTTCTCCCTGAATAGAATAGAATATTTCTGAAACTTTTAGTCTACTTTTTATGCTTAGTTTTCTTGTGTCTTTAATCTGAGTCATATCTTTCACCAAAATCTACAATATATCCTCTATAAGTTTCATATACAACTTTTCCATATAAAATATCTTTTAATGCTAAATAGAACATTCTACCATTTACGTTTTTTAGCTTATGTCTGTTTGTTTTCTTTTTTTGTGTATTTTTTATTTCAATGGCCATTATATTCTCCATAGCTGGCATAACTAGTTGGAGTTTCTTTAACTTGTACTTCAAAAACTCTTATATGATCCCCTAAAGTCTCTGATAATCTTTTTCTAAATCTATGAAAAAAGTGTTCAGCTAATGCTTCTGCGGTAGGGTTGTTATCAATTATGTATACTTTTTGACTGTTATCTCGCATGATATTTATCCACTTTATATCGTCCCTACATAGTATCATTCCATGATCTACATGTTCGTCTAAGTATTCTTTAATTACTTTTTTTACTGAGCTAAAGTCTTCTACCATTCCAACACTATTTAATAGAGTACTAGCTAAAGTTACTTCTAAGCTGTAATTATGCCCATGAATCCATTTGCATTTTCCCTCATAGTTCATTAATCTGTGACCAGCTTCAAAGCTAACTTCTTTTGTCATTAAAAAATTCATTTTATACTTTCTATTTTTTTTGTTCTATCTTCATCTGTTAACTTAAGAACTAACGGGCTTAAATATCGTTCTAAATTCTGTAACTTCATATTTGATAACAGAAAAGATTCATATTGACTATTATAATATTTTCTAAATTCCTTACGCTTTGTTATAATTTCTCTGTCTCTTAAAACATAAAAATAGTCATAATATTTGCCCTTTGCAGTTTCTACAACTTTAAAATATAATCCTGGTTTAGATGATATTCTTTTAGCCATAACTCTATGAACATAGTAGTATATCTTTTTATTAATAAAGTGTTCTGCTATTGTAGTAGTTAAACTGTGGGATGGGTGATCTTCTTTAGTCGGGCAGACTATAACATTGTTTGCTATAAATTTTCTTACTTTTTCTATAGTATGTTCTAATATAGTTTGTTTATGAATTTTTTCAAATATGTTTGCCCCGTATAAAAGATTCACTTCTTCTATGGGGATACCATCTGGTATATTAAGATAGTGTATGTCTGCATTTGGTATGTTTTCGCATATCCAGCTTTCTGATTCTAATCTTCTAATTTTAATTGTTTCTAAGGTATCAGGAAAAGAGGTAACACTTCTTTCCCCGTTAGTAAAGAAGATTACATTATCTATGCAATTTGCATAATTTTTTATTAGTTGACGACACCCTAGGAATTCATCGTCTTGGTGCGGTGCAAATATAGAAAACTTGTATTTCATTATTTAACATATTCTAGATAGACATCTTTAGAAGAGTTAGATGCCCTAACGATAAAATCAGCATCTTCATTTATTCCGGAAACCCTAAACCATTTTGCTGGTAGAGTAACAGTATATTGATATTTGCCTTCAACAAGAGTTTTTTTAGCTTTTACTGTGCAAGTACCAATAGCAACAAACTCTTTTTTGACTTCTTCTTTTGTGTTCATCTGTTATCGCCTTCACTTTTTATAACCCCTCTTTCTTTTCTAGAAGAGAGCTTATTTATGTTTTCTTTTGCTATATCTTCTAAGTTTGAATGAAGAACAGTAGCTAATTCTGCAACATACCACATAACATCACCAAGTTCTTTTTCAAGAGATAAATAATCATCTAAATCAAGTTTGCCATTTTTGTTTCTAATAATTTTCTTTATTTTTTCTGCAAATTCTCCTGCTTCACCAACTAACCCAAGCGTTGGATATACAAATTCAGTATCTATTTCTTCTGCTCTTATTGATAAAAGGGGATAGACAGCAAAAGTATGTGCTTCTTTTTGATATTCATTAAAGTTCAAATTTTACTCCATAATTCTTAATCTGGTATATTATAGAAATTGTTCTCAAAAGCAAATAGATTATTTCTGTCGTCTATACCACATCCATTTTCAGCAACTATATCAAATACTTCTTCTTTAGTATTGCAAATTATATCTGTATAATCATAGAAGTCTTTGTTCTTAAATCCTCGACAAGTAGATGTTTTAAAAGTCTTATCTAGACAAACCCACTTATCGCCTTGTTTTGTAATTTTTATTATCATTTTTTCTTTCTGATGGAGGTGGGGAGAATCGAACTCCCGTCCTAACATAGTGCTACGAGAGTAGAGGGGGCCGTTTGTGACCCCGTACTATGCTAGTCGAAACCCTTACACCCCCTATTAAATATACGTACTCACTTCTTTAACTTCCATAGAGATAGAGCAATACTCTCCTGCCCCATCATTTTGTATGCTAACTGTTAATCCCCCAGTTGATATACTAAAATTTTCTTCATCTTCTGATAGATCATCTATAAGCCAATATAGGCAGTCTTTAATATCTTTTACAGAAGGGACTTCCATATAAGTTTTTTCATCTTTTGTCTTGCTCCATTTGAAGTCTAGTAATTCATAAACTGGAGCTACTTTAGCTGCAAAATCAGATACAGATTCCCTAGCCCACTTGTAGGCGTTTTGTCTTTGTTTTGAGGTTATATTCATAATTAATATATCGGTTCTATAGTCATTTTTTCTATAAGAGTATCTGCTATTTTATATCTTACTAATCCTTTTATTATAAGAATATCGTCTGAATAACTAGAATTCCATCCTTCTATTTCTAAATAACAGCTATCTAATTTTATTGTATCTTTTTTAATTGTAATTATTTCAACATTACATTTTTCAAATTCTGGATCACTATACATACCACTTGCCGCTAATATGACAAAAACAATAATAAATATTATAATTGATATGATAGAAAAGTCTTCTGCATCCATTTTAATCTCCAAATTCTATTAGTGCACCGTTTTCGTTATCTTCTAACACTTCTATTGATTTAATCTGCTCTGAACTCATAAGATCACAATCTATTTTATCTACCAAATCATGTGTTGCTTGCGCTATATTTTCGCAAGATAGTCCTCCGAAATCAAGATGCTTATTTAGAAACCCTTGATTTTCCCCAGTAAGATATCCAAACTCTTCTTTTAAGAAATGCATAAACCAATCTTTTAGATCAATAAACTCTATTTCCCTGTCAGAATCCTTAACAGACACAACAACAGTCCAATAGAACATATGTCTATGTTTATTTCTTAAGAAAGAGTATTGGGTTGGGGCTTTTTTCCAAAAATGGAACCCAGGCATATTAAATTGAATCTTAATGTATTTTTTCATTTCTCTTTTTTGCTTATAATGACGGGCTTATCATTTTTCCTAGCTTTTTTAAGAACAACATCAGTTATAACTCTATTTTTATCTTCTATCTTGCTTACGTCCCAAATTTTTTCCATAAATTTGGTCACTCCATTGATAGTGCCCTTAGATACTTTGTAGTCTTTTTTATCGGACGCTTCTGGGCAACTTATAATGAAACCGTTCTTGATTTTTTCCACAGTAATAAATTGTATTCTATCTTCTTTTGTTTCCATTTGTTTTATTTGTGTGTCCTTTCAAAGTCTATTACGTCTTTAAGTTGCAAAATATCTATCTGTAGACTGTTTACAAAATCGTTATAAGTTTCTATGTGTATCTTTAGAAACTCTTTATCTTTTTTTGATAATTCCGCTTTCTCTAACAATAAAAAAGCTCTTGTGTTATCTAGACCCATTTTTTACTAACTCCAAAAATTCTTCTCTTATAGTTTGTTCTTCAAAACACCCTCTTATAGAAGATACTATCATTTCCGTATCTTTTGATTGTACTCCCCTTATTTGAGCACACATATGTACTGCTTTAGTTACTACTATGCAACCTTTGGGTTCTAATATATTAAACAAAGAATCAGCAATTTCTGTAGTCATATTTTCTTGAATCTGGAACCTTCTAGCAAAACATTGAACTAGTCTTGGAATTTTGCTTAGTCCCACTATCTTGTTGTCTTTTGGAATATAAGCTACGTCTGCTTTTCCTATAAATGGTAACCAATGATGAGAACACAAAGAAACAAAAGGTATGTTCTTTATTATCACCATATCGTCACTTTTAGATTTGAATACTTTAGACAAGATTTCATTAGGGTCTTGTGAGTATCCTATTAAAAGTTCATTTTCATACATTCTAGCTAATCTATCTGGAGTATTTTCTAAAGATTCTTCATCTACGATAAATTTTAAATTATCTTGGAGAGAAGATAAAACGCTTTTAAAATTATTGGACGTTCGGATCATACAAATCTTCCTTAAATTCGAATCCCCTATACAAATATATTTTAGACACTTTTGTCTCTTTTTTGTCTAAATATGGGCTATACATAAAATCTTCTCTATAGAAATAATGTAGCTCTCTATCTTTCCATTTAAGAAGCTTCCCTTTTAGTGTATCATCTCTGTTTATGTGCCATATTAGTATACCCTCTTTCTTAAGATTACGAATACAGCTTACCCATAAAGAAAAAGCTTCATTGTTGTCTAATAGTGGGTCTACTCCCATACAAGTTATAACGTCAAACTTACCCCATTCTTTAGCTACAAGGCCATTAAATAATTGCTGATACTTTATTTGTCTCTCTTTTAAGAACTTTTTGAATTTTTTTGGTAGCTCTTTATTAGAAAAAATATCAGTAGCCATTTTAGTTCTTTTGTTATTACAGGGAAAAGATATTTCTTTGAATACCCTACAAGAACCACAACCAACATCTAATATTCTTATTTTCCCTTTTGGGGAATATCGGTCTACTAATTCTTGAATTGATTGTAGCTCTTTTTTTTCTTCTCTTTTCAACCAATCTGGCATATTGTCCGTATAACCATCGAACATATTCTTTAGATAAAATTCTTTTTTATTCATAATATATAGAAATTGCTAGCGTTTAAATCTGTTACTCCATCATCTTGATAAATTATCCAATACCCATTTAAGTGTGCTGAATATTTAGCACCACCATCAATAGCATAGTCTTGAATTTTACACACAGTTCCCGTTTCCCCTATAACTGGGATTCCATTATTTAATGGGTATTTAGACAATCTATGTGTATGTCCCGTTAAAAACAATCGAATGTTCTTAATCCCAAAATGTTCTCCCCAATTAGCTATCCATTGATAAGAATATTGAGCAGCCCTTATAGGTATTATGCTTGATCTTTCAAAGTGTCCTATTAAACAATCTTTACCTATTACTTTGAAGTGCCCTATTTCTACTTCTCCATTATCGTTAGGAAAAGTATATTTATCTTTAACTACTTCTACGTTTTTGTATTTTCTAGATATTAAGTCTAAAACATCGTATTGAACTAAAAACATTAGATCGTGACTAATTCTAGAGTCAAAATGTTTTCTAACTCTGTCTGTGTGATTTCCCTCTAATATGATTATCTGTGGGAATTTCTCAGCTAACCAATCTAATACAGAAGTAGCTTGTGTTAGCTCTTCTTTAAGGGGAATATCAAATTTCTTGCTGAATCTACTAACAGAATAACAATCTAAAAAATCTCCAGGAATAATTAATGTATCTGCGTCTTTATGTTCATTAACTACTTTTTTTATTAAAGCTATATTATGGAAGGGAATATGTGGGTCAGAAAGGACTAATATCTTAGACCTTTTTGTTTTTTTCTTATTGGGTGTTTTTATTTCCCTCTTTTTCCCTATGTATTGACATAGGGCTTTATATGCTTCTTCATAAGTGTAATATGAAAAGTTGTTATCTATATCTTCTTTAGAAATGAGATACTTATTTTCATTAAAACGCTTTCTTACAATATCGTAGTTTGTAATCTCTGGATATGGTTCGTGGGATATGAGATGTTTAAACACTTGTTCCCAAGTATATCCAGAATTCTTTTGACCTTGAATATTTACTAAAAGGTCTATATCTCTATACCATTTCAAATTATTTACCCCAAATATCTTCTTTAGATTCTCCACTTTCGCTAGAAGTTCCACCTTCTTTTTTGAATGCTTCTAAAATAGTGTCTGTTAGAAGCTGTCTTGTGTCTTTGTTGATTGGGAAAACGATATCATCATATTCGTCGGAATCTGATCTTTTTCTAGATGGCATCCCAATAAATAACCCCTTAACTCCATCAATGACTCTAATACCGTCTATACAAATACCGTCGTCTATTACTACTTTAGCGAAAGCTTTTGTCTTACTCTTCTCTGATTTAGTTTTGAAGATTTTTACATCAGTAATCTTAATTGGCATTTTTATTCCTTTCTAAGAATATTCGAATTTTTTTGCGATTTGGCCTAAAGGCCCATTATAGTTAATTGATCTTAATAATTGCTTTTTCATGTCATATTCTATTACTTTTTTTCCTACTTCCCCGTTTCTAAATTTTCTAATTAATACTTCTAGAATCTTTTCGTGATTAGGGTTGTATTTGTAATAATGATCCCTATATAACATCATAACTAAGTCTGCGTCTTGTTCTAAAGAACCAGAATCTCTCAAATCAGAAAGTATGGGTCTTTTATCTTCTCTTTGCTCACATAGTCTAGATAGTTGCGAACCAGCTATTAGACCTGCTTCGAATTGCATTGATAGCCCCTTAAGTCCTTTTGAAATTTCGCTGACTCTGTTGTTGTCGTTGAACCCTTCCCCGTCCATTAATTGAATATAATCTACTAATATACAGTCTATGTGATTCTTTTGTAGTTTTATTTTATGTAAAACAGACCGCATACTTTCTATATTTATGTTGGGTGTTGTATCTATTATAATACCAGAATCTCTTAGTCTCTCTGCTGATTCTAATACTCTTTTTTGTTCTTCTTCTGATCTTCTTTTAATCCTTTTTAGTTTCCAAAGTTCTGTATTAGATAAGCTAGAAAGCATTCTAAGCATTATTTTTGGTGCTGGCATTTCTAAAGAGAACAATACTACATTCTTACCCGCTAGAGCATTTGTCATAGCTATATGAGAAATAACTCCGGATTTACCCATAGATGGCCTACCCGCTATTAAAGTATATTCTCCAGGCCAAATACCCGTTGTATGTTCATCTAAAGATTCTATTCCATATTTTATATCGCTTACATGTTCTTCTTCTTGATTTATTACTTTGACTAATTCTTCATAAATATCAGCAGAATAATGTGTATTTTCGTCTTTATTCCTAGAAATAGAACCTATGAATTCATTTATATATTTAGTAAAACTTTTTTCATCAATAGATTTTTTATCAAGTATTGTTTGAGCTATTCTTTTAGCTTCAGAGTTTACATAGTTAAGTCTTAAATTGTCTATGTATTCTTCGTAATGATCTGTATCTACAGATAAGTCTAAATTGAGAACATCTTCTTTAAACTTTGATTTTACTAAAGAAAAATCTGGAGTAATCCCTCTTTTTACTAAGTCTCTTATATAACCATATACTTCTCTTGGTGTTTCTTCGTAGAAATATCTAGGATTTAATAAAGATAAGATATTACCAATCTTATCTTTATTATTAAGTAAGCAATAAAGAACTATCCATTGATTCATTTTAATGTTTTTCTACTATTGTTTCAGATGCCGATTTATTTTGTCTTGACTTAGGCTGATCTTTTTTCTTCTCAATAATACCGATTGTGCAATGTTGAGCACCACCGTGTGCGAACACACACAGTTCTACTAAATCAAAATCTCTCGTATTCCCCATAAATGTTGAGTGATAACCAAAAGATATAACTGCCCCATTTTTGGCTAGGACTCTTGGAATTGAATCCGCAATCAGTTTAAACTTGCTGGAATACCCCCCCTTATACATTTCCATTGCTTTACGATAAGAGTATGGCGGGTCTAAAATGATTGTATCGAATTTCACACCTCTCCATGACCTAATAAAGTCCAATGCGTCAATATGAAAATCTGCATACATGGTTGGATCAATATCATTTCGTACTTCAGCTAAATCCAGTATTGTTTTCCCGGCAAACAAGTTAAGGACCTGCCCAGAAGCCCTGTCTTCTACCCATTGTTTTATTTTGGGAGACTCAAAAGTATAGCGTCTAAGATTAGTTTTTACTAAAGTCATTTTGACTTTAGCTGCACATCTATCAGCCTCTATTTTTGTTAGTAGTTTATTTATCATTGTAGCATCTCAAAAATATCTTCGTCATTATTTATTTCCGAATAAATACTGTACTAAATCGTCATAATCTCTAGTATCTATTTTACCATCTTGGTTGTAATCTGCGGCATGTTCCTGTTTAATAACTTCTGCTAAAATAGTAAGATCAAGAATATCTACATCTCCACTTAAATTAATGTCACCCAATACAACAGGGCCAGTTAATGGATGCGGTGGCGTAGAAAAAGTTGTAGAATGATCGTTTCTTTCTGCGCTAAGTGAAGACACAATTCCCGTAGAAAAAGCACCCAAAGCAAACACTACAACGGCAAATACTATAATATTTATATTACTTTTAAACATTTCTTATCTCCTTTAATTATTCTCTCTTGATTCGTCAGCATTAACTAAGCCCCTTACATACTTATCTAATGTTTTTTCATCTTCCACGTTTTCTGGGCCTCTTTTAATAGGCTCTGCTTCTGGTAAGTCGCTATCGTTTCCCCAAAACCAATTAAACATATTTACTCCATCATGTTAAAAATATCTTCATCTATTTCTTCATTTTCTATCAAGTTCTGGCATCTTCTTTCAATAATATTTAAACAGTCATTTAGTGGTAGATCATTTGGCTTAACTAATCTTAATGCTTGAAGCATAGTTTCTTCGCCATATCTTTTATGCATCACTCCTACTCTACTCCAATATTTACCAGTAACTTTGTACTCATGTACTTTAGTTATTTCTTTTATTATATCTTTTATCGCCATTAAAAAGGAGCCCCATTTTTTTCTAAGTGAACAATAAGCTTATTCATGTCCTCTAAAGATAAATCTTTAGGATTTTTGTCTTCTTTGAGTGCACTTTTTATTAGGGTTGGGAAAGAAGCTTTTTCTATTGTGTGTTTTTTACAGAGTGTTGCTAGCTTTAATTTAGCTTTTTCAATTTCTGATCCTTCTTTATCTGGATGACTTTCTGGTATTTCAACAAGACCCTTGTAAGCTTCGTGTGCTATGTCTAACCAAGAAGCACACTTATCTAAAGAGTTAGTAGCTGCGCTTTTCATAGCATCCCCAAAACCAGTTGCAGAATTGAACTTCCCAGAACCAAATTGTTCTTTCACAGTCATTATCTTTCTAATAAGAGGGCCATCAATAGCTTCTGTATCTCTTTTTGTTTCATATATTGTTAGTCTTCCATATACCCAAGCATCTTTTCCTTCTAGCCCATGTTTTATAATCTCGAAGTCCCATCCCTCATGACCAAAAACATCATTAAGTCTTTCTACTATATACTGTGGTTTAACCCCAGTTAGATGTTTTGTTGCTCCTGTATCTGGATCTTTGAATTTTGCATAAGATTGGATTGTTTCATCTGGAAAACTTTTTCTTAATTTAATAATTTGTTTATCATCTAGCATAAATGTTCCTTAATTGTATAGTATCTTTAGTAGTTCTTGTTTTCTGTTCTTATAAGAAAATTTTTCTACTAGTTTGTCAGCCTTTTTTACACAATCTCTATAGAAAGTCTCGTTAGTCATAAGTTTCGTTATAAGATTTTTTTGTCTTATAAGATCACTAGGTTCGGTTGCTAAATCAGGCCATAAGTAATTTTGGGCATAAGTCCAATTGCTTCCAACTGTTGGTAATCCCAAGCAAGCATTGTCTACAGCATTTCTACCGTAAGTATGAAGTTTGTGATAAGAATCTAACACAACTTTCATTCTTGAAGACCAATCCAAAAATTGCGTAAATTCAAATCCTTGTCTCATATACTTAAAGAATGCGTATAAATGCTTTTCTAGATTTCCATCTAGCAGAACGGCATGAGTATTCCAAGGTAAATCTTTAGTTACAAGATATGGGGATAGCCAGTTATTATCATATCTGTGAATAATCGTAACAATTTCTTCTGTTCTTTGTTCTATAGGCTTTCTTATTTTTCTTATTACGTCAATGTTACTTGGGTGGACTAAGTGATGTACTGGTACTTTATCATTTAATAGAGTTCGTACATAATTTACCATTGTTGGCTCAGAGATGAAGATAACATCTGCGTTTAGTAATTCAGTTTCTAAAGCATGAGGGTTAAAGATATTCTGCCATAATTCTATTGCATAGTCGATACATATCACTAATTTGGTTTTAGAATTAGTCCCTATCTCTCTTCTTATCCTTGTAGCGCAAGCCCCATCAAGTTCTGGCTTAGACATGCCTATGAATATTACATCATAGTTGTTTAGAGTTCCTTCTTTCATTTTAAACAGATTGAATTCGCCACCCATTGCTAGGTGCCAATTATAAAATCCACCAATCATAATTGGGGCTTGAAATAAGTTTTCGTGGCGATGATTTGCGACATGAAGAAACTTTATATCTTTGTGTTTTAAATTGTCTATGGATACTTTGTTGGTCATATAAAAATTTTCCTTTCTTTTATAGCTTCTTTAAACTCTTCCTTCTTTTGCTCAAATTTATCTATCTGTTTTTGTGCATAAGTTATTCTAAATTTTATATTAGCATAATATTTGTTTGGTGAGTTTTCTAGTTCTTTAGTTGCTCTGTCTTTAACTGTTTTCCATATCTCTATTTTCTCATCAAAATATTTAACGGCTTGTTTAGCTTTTTTAATTTGGGATTTATTTAGAGGTACAGTTAACATGATTTAAGTAATATTTAGCAAACCTTCTTATGATTTCTGCGTCTCCTATATGCTGATCTACCGGGTCAGAAAAAATTTCTAAAATATTAGAATATTTCTTTATCTTCTCTTGCTCGTTTTTACACAAAGCATTAAGGAGTCTTTTTTTGAAAATGTTACTCATAATAATACGGAAAGATTCGAAGTTTTTATCTTCTTTTTCTTTAAATAATGAAATAAAAGATAAAGGATCTTTATCTAGCGCATTAGGATACTTCCAAAATTCTTCTTCAATATATATGTCTGAATCTTCTATCTCTTTAGCTACTTGTTCTACACTATCATAGTTGTAGAACTTGTTTAAATACATAATGGCTTTTCTTGGGATTCCATCAGAATTATTTATACATAACGTAGCAATGTCTTTTAGTCTATCGTCTAAATCAATATTTTCAGATTCGCATATCTTTTTTATTATTAATCCAAGTTCACGCTTTGTAAAAGGTTGTAGGTTTATATATCCGTTTCTACATCTTTCTTTAAGTGCTTTTATTATTTTTTGAGGATCAGTTGAACAGAATACGAAGTAAGTATTAGCTGGTGGCTCTTCTGTTATCTTTAATAGGGCTTGCTGTGCTTCTTTTGTTAATCCCTGACATTCATCAAAAATATATATCTTGTTTTTGCCAGCTAGGGGTCTAGCAGAAGCACTATTGATTATTCTTCTTATATTATCAATACCCCTGTCTTGACCAGCATCTATTTCATGATAGTTAGAACTTTTTACATCAAGTTGTTCTGCTATACATCTTGCTAAAGTAGTTTTACCTATTCCGGGATCGCCCGTAAATAAGAAAGTGCTAGGCCAATCTGGGTATTTTTCTAATAGTTTTCTTATTGCTGTTTCGTTTCCTACTAATTCTGAAAATTTAGTTGGACGATACTTGAGATTCAACTGCATTCTTTAATTCCTTAAACTTTTTCATAAACATAATTTCGGAAGTTTGTGGAGTCCATGGTCTTATTTTAAACTTATATGGTTCAGCTTGAAAGTTCCATTCCCTGTTTCCCTTTTTTAATAAGTCCCTTTTTTCTGTCATTGCCATTCTTCTGTCTGCTATTTTAACTGATTTTGGTATTGGCATTTGTAGCCCATATAAATCAGCTATTTTTTCTAAAAGCATATTCTCTACTGCTTCAAAAGATACCGTCTTTTCTGCAAAATCTTTAACAATAGAATCCCATCTCTCTATTCTGAAATATAGTTTAAATGGGGCAGGGATATCTCCTAAATAAGCTTCTGCGGCATCATGCATTAAAGCCCAGAATGCATCTTTTTCCGGTACTTGTTCAGACATTCTTACTGAATGTTCAGCTACAGAATAGAACGAATTGCAATGGCCACCGTATCTACAAGTTAAAGATAAAGCATGGGCTATATCTTCTATATCTATACTTTCATAGTTCATTTCAAATAAATCAAAAATATTACTTTTATATGTTTGTATCCAACTCATATCTTTTCCTTACTAAGTTATTTTAAAAACTATAAGACAAGTGCTACATTTAGCCCATCCGTCAAATTCCCACAAAATTTTTTCGTGTTTACACACTTATAGCTTTATTCCCATTCTTTTGAATTTTCCTTGTAATTCTTTTCTCTCTCTTTTAGATAAGTCATTTACTTTACAGGTGTCTTCAAATATACCCTTGTTATATGGGTCACGATCAATCATTTTAGGATCAAAAAATCCCTTTAATACTTTTAACTCGTTGTTAGAGAATGATATAGCATTTAATTTATAATCTTCAAATGCTTCCCATGATATAGGATACAAGTCTTTTATTATTAAGGCAATTTTTTCTGCATAAACTCTTATTTCTTCTTGAGCATGAGATTCTAATCTTAATCCAAGAAAGTGAAACAAATTATGTAAATCTATTTTCCATATCCATTCAGTATAAGCAGATAAGGGCAAAACTATTCTAGCTTGTTCTCTCGTTATTCCCCTATTTAACATGGCGTTATATTCCGTATAAGATTTTCCATAGCTTTGTATTTCGTAGTCTATTTTTTCTTTTCCCGATCCTTGTTTGTTTTCTTTAGATTGGGTTCTAAATTCTTTTGGGGTATAGCAATCATCTAATAGTAATTCAGAATATCTACCGGATAGTTCATTAACCGAAGCGGTCCTGTGTCGGATCCATTGTCTTGCTACAAAGATAGGTAGCTTTACATGGAGAATTACTTCAGCCATTTCGAATGGGGAAGTATGCCTGTGTCTCATTAAATATCTTAATAGGGTTTTAGTCTCAGAAACTTCCCTTGTTCCTTTAGCATAGCTTACTCTAGCAGCATTTTCGATAGATTCATCACTACCAAGAAAATCTACTAATTTCAAAAACCCCTTATCTAAAAGCTTATATTGGTGTTTTTTTATTATCTCTTCTTTACTTAACATTTTTTTTCAATTCTTGAATAATAAGATTTTTTATTTTTATAATGGATTTTTTTTTAATATTGTCTAATATTTCTTTATCTATTGGTATTGTAAAGAAATAAGAATCATCTGAAGAAAGGATTAAGTTATCTATCATAGAACCGCAATGTCTGTTTGTTATTGCACAAGTAAATGGAATGTTCTCGTCTTTAATAAATGTCATTAATTATCCCTATTTTTTTTGCTTCCAATGGAGAAAGATACCAATCTTTATTGTTACATCTTTGTTTGAATGTATTGAAAGATAATTTAGTATCTTTTATCAAGTGTTTTATAAAGCGATCAAAATGTTCTCTTGTATGCTGTATGTAGTTTTCCGAATCTTCTAGCTTTTCACCTATAATAAAAGATGGGGTATGTAACATAATTGACCCGAATTTAGATATTTTTCTATAATCACCTGCTAATGCGATAAAAGCTCCTGCTGAATAAGCTACCCCAGTTATGTCGGTAGTCATTTCAAATTCAGAGTTTTTTAATGTGCTAATAATAGATATACAAGAATCTAAAAAACCACCTGGGCTATTGATATATACTTCTATGTTTTTATTTGTTTTGAAACAATGCTCTTCTATGTTTTGCATAGATTTAGATATTTCTAAAGACATATAATTGTTAATTTCTCCGACAATGAATATTTTATTATTAAGGATAAAAGCAGATTGTTCTTCTTGGGTGCATTCTGAATTTTCTTCTGATAATTTTATATTTTTCACGAATGACTCTCCTGTGATGTTTAACTTTTTCTAACTTGTTATATATCAACAACATACGTTTATGATACACAAGGCAGATCATAGTAATATACTGTTTTTTCCTCTATTTATTGTCAGGTCCGCAGCTTTTTTGAAATCCCTTTAAGTAGTCGTAATATCATGAGTTTCAATTGGTCATTATTAAAGGAAATATACCAGAATATATAAGGTAGTCGTAAAGGTTGACTGATAACCATAAAAAAACCCGGTCTGCTTGTGCAGACAGGGCTTCTCTGGATATGACGTAAGGACATTAGAAAACAATCAGATCAGGAGCATCCCAATCAGGGCAGAAACAATCAAGGAAGAAGTTGCTATTGTAGTAATTGGATTTGGTTATTACTTCATTAACCTCTTTAACATCTTCATACCATTTAGCTATATTAGTTCCCATAGGTTCTAAACTTACTATAGGATTTTCTTCTGTCTGGAATAACTCTATATATTTGTTATGGATATTAGAGTTAATAAAAGATTCTACGTTCCTTTGCTTATCTAAGTCAACTAAATAACTAATAGGTACGGTAAGTATCAATACAGATACACAAAATACAATTATTGCTCCAATAAAATGGACAGGGTTGTGCAGGTTTCTTTTGAATCTTGCTCTCTGGTCTTCAAGATAACCAGCTAAACTCATAAGACCTATTCCACAAGCAAGCACTAAAATAAGGATTAAAATAAACATAACAAACTCCATTAATAAAGTTAATACTTAATTACATCGGGCGCATCCCAATCAGGACAGAATGTATCTAGTAAAAAGTGGCTATTGTAATAGTTGCTTTTTACAATGGTGTTATTGATGAATTTAGCATCAAAATACCATTTATTCAAATTGTCTCCTATAGGGTCAAGATCAACAAGGCTTTCTGTGCTGGATTCAACAATAGTTAAATACCTAGTATGTATTCCTGATTCAATAAAGGCTTCTACTTCTCTTTGTTCTCCAAGAAAGACAGTAAACATGAAGAACCATACTACAATAATGCTTATTGTAAATGTTGCAAAAGCTACACCCCAACCTAACAACCCTTCTGAGTGCCTATTCAAAAATCTATACTTACTGCTTTGTTCTCCAACAGCACATAAGGAAAAGAATAAACAAGTGATTCCTAAAAACAATAAAACAAACAGCATAATAAACTCCTATTCATATCTCTTTCTTTGTTTTTCCGCAAGAGCTATCAATCTCTTAGCTTCTTCTAGTAAAGGTTTTGTTGATGCAATAACTTCATCTCCTTTCCCGAAGTATTTATATTTAGACACCATATCTTTTGCTACATTTAATAACTCTGCTGATTTTTCAAGATGGCAGAATATATCGTAAGCAGCCGTTCCATCATTGTTCATTTTTCTTTCTCCTGTTTACATAGAATATAATCTGGCGATCCAATTCTATATTGTTCTAATATTCCTTTTTCTTCTAATCTATATAATAAAGACCGAATTTCGTTTTCTTCTAGAAAAACGGAATAATATATTATAAGGCGATCTAGTTTTCCTTTTGGGTTTTCTCTGAAAAATATCTCAACACATCTTTCCACATCTCGATTTTTTGCTTCAAATCTTAATTTAAGGTCTTGTATTCCCTTATATATTGGATAGCTAAAGAAGTGGTCCCAACCATGTTTGTGGTCAATTACTTCGGGAAGTAATTCTCTGAATTGGATAAATTCTCTTAATATAAATGGTTCATAAGAAGGTCTTCCTGTTGTAGTCCAATAAGATTGTGTTACTTGAAATATCTTACTCCACAATATATCGTCTTTGTCTATAATCCTTATTTCGTATTTTGTCCCATCTTCACATGGAAGACTAATAAGTTGGACTGTTTCTATTTTATCTTTATGAATTATGGAATCTTCATATAAAAGATTTTGAGGTCTTTTACGACTACCTCTAAACATTTTTGATATTAAGTTAATCACTGGATACTATTTCTTCATTACTACATCGGTTAAAATCTTTATCTAATTGTCTAAATCCTCCAAAACATATATCGCATATCATTTCACCCATATAATATAAGGAACAAGAAATACAAACTGTAGCTCCGCATTCTTTACATATCTCAATATCTTCTTCTCCTTCTATGAGGTCTAAACATATATTGCATCTGCAAGAGAAACAATCAGGACAATCTGTTACGGTTATTTTTTGTCCATCATCTGATGTCTCTGTCCAAATAACAGCACACTTTTTACACGCAGGCATTTCGCAGTTTTCACACCAAAGTATATCAGTTCCCCATTCTCCACAGAACTTACATCTTGCTACTTTATTCTTGCTCATCTAATTCCTCTCTGCATACATTACACATTCCTTCTTCGAAAGACCAACAATTTCTACAAATTTCTTGTTCACAATTTGGACATATAAAGCGATTTTCGCTAAGGCAGCTCTTACAATAGGAAGTATCGCAATCTTCACAATAAAAATCATCGTCACAGTTGCCTATCTCATTACAGCGAGGACAAGTAAAAAAACAACTGCCACATAATAATTGTCCATCGAATATGTTAAGTTCGCTCCTCTTACAGTATTCTTCACAGTGATGGCATATTTCTGAATCGGTTAAAATTACTATCATATTACCTCTCTCCGTTTACACAAGCAAGACACA
>Ga0307377_10001714_pt1 | contig 26969 bp, 43 predicted proteins | sample TR3MG_FD_202535 | JGI IMG/M metagenome (GOLD analysis project Ga0307377, IMG submission 202535) | Soil microbial communities from Risofladan, Vaasa, Finland - TR-3 | ecosystem: Environmental > Terrestrial > Soil > Coastal area > Acid sulfate soil | place: Finland: Risofladan, Vaasa | collected... | reverse complement strand
TTATTTCGGCCATTTTTCCAAATGGATATATTGAACCTGGTGGAGGTATTATTTCTTCTGTAAGAGCCATTGCAAATCGGCTTTCTTGTTGTAGCATAGTAGCTGTTTTTACGCTACATATTGCAAAATTTCCATAGCCCATTTTTGATTTTAGAGCAATAATATTCGATTCTCGTATTATTGCGGCTAAAAGCTCTTTTACAGTAGAAACTTCGATATACTTTTTGTATTCTTTTTTGACTAACTTATATGCCCAAGTTTTTATTTTATCTAAACTGGTGAATTCTTGCTGATATGTGTTTTCAGTGATATTTCGAATTTTCGAAATAACATGTTCAGAAAAACCTTGTCCTACTTCGTTTATTATAATATTTTCAATCAGTGCATACGCATCAGTATTATGCTCTGATTTAAGTTGTTCAATTTGATCTTGTGTTATAGATACAGTAACACGAGATGTATCCACTTGTACAGAATGAATAAGACGTTTGAATATGGATTTTAACTTATCTGTATAATCAATATACGGATGATCATATGTAGGAGTGTCAATGATAAAAACATCGACTAATTTTTCAACCTGTGATATATCAACAATTTGTTTGTTAATTACATTTACATCAACTTCCTTTTTTGTAGTTTCTTGTTTTGTTTCTTCTGACTTAACTTTTTTTATGCGTCCCATAATAAAATATATTAAAATAATGATTTAGTTTTGATAATTTTTGCTTTTTCTAATTTTTGAACATCATCTACAAGTTTCTGAAAAATCCAATTACTATCACAATGATTTTGAGTTATTGCATAACTGCAATCTAAATAATGTTTTTTAAGAGTCTTGTTAGAATATATATCGTTTATTTTGTCAACTATTTCTTCGACATTACTTAGATCTTTTTTTACAAATAATCCATATGTATCTAGATCTATAAATCTTTTATCTGTTTTTTTGCCGTCCTGATATACCCAACAGTTTTCTGCCCAATGATAATCAAACATTGGAACTGTACCGACACCTACGATTTCACATTGTGCATATTCAAAGTTATCACCATACGCATCTGCATTTAAGTGATAAAAGTCTGCACCTACTAATGATGAGCTCAAAGTTTCCATTCCATCTACATAATCATATGGACCAAAGATGTAAACCTTATTCAAATCTCTTTTATCATTATCTATTACAAGACCATTTTCTATGGCCTTTTTATTAACTTCAATCATTCTATGATTAGGTTCCTTTGAACCTGAGTCTAAATCTTCGTAAAAAATCTTGAGGGCCCCAAGCGATCTTTCGACACCTTTCATTTCAAGTAATAAGTTATTATTCTTAGCATAAGGCAAAAAACCATAGAGTCTCTCGGGTTGCTTAAATGTAGCAAATCGGCCAAGGTAAGTGATTTTCTTGAAATGATTATCTTTTCGATACTTAAAAAGAGGCTCAAAGTTAAAGCCCACATGGAGTTGTATGAATTTATTTTTAATGTCAGATCCAAAAAGCTGTACAAGTTTATTAAAGAAGGGTGATGTTATACTGTGAGAAACTATTCCATCACAATTGTTACATATTTCAAAGAAATTTGCGTTTCTCCAGATAGATGCTATTTTATGATCGTTTTGAAATACAATCTTTTTAGTTTTGATATTATGAACCAAAGAAAGAAAACCATCTTGAGCCCATTGAGAGTGTTTAACACTTGGGACAGAATTAATAAACACATAATCAAATATATTAAGAGTATTTGCAAATGTTTCAATATTCTCCTTTGTGATCATATCATAATCAGGCATATCCTGGGCTTTACCTCTGCCCCATTTTTTGTCATCAACAACATAAACTTTGTGTTCTATATCTTTTGATTTAAGAAAGCTGCAAATCTCAATCATGTATCGAGTTACGCCTGCGCCTTCAATTCCTCTTCCTAAAATTAGTGCAATTTTCATATCTTGTTATTCATTATGTTTTCAATTTCTTCGTTTGTCATCCAAATTAAGGTTTTTGCTAATTCTTCATAATCTTCAATATGAAAATTTCCATTGAATCTGCCCTTATATTCACATTCGTCAGGAATATAAAAATATTGCTTTCCTCCAAAGTGCTGCAAACCTATAGGCTTCATTTTTCCAGTTTTAACCAGATGTTGAATTAATTTGTTTGACGGTGTAAACATTGTATCATTTATTTTTTGACTTCCATTTTTGGCACCATTTGACTTCCATTTTTGGCACCATTATTCTTTAGGTGATTCTATACCAAAAGTTACAAAATCACAGTTTTTTGGTTCTAATTTTGGTATATCTAAATCTTTCCAATTGCTATTTTTATACCCGCATGAAATGTATATGTCATGAAAAGGAATTTGTCCATCCATTAAAATTTGAAATTCTGCTTCTGGATTGCAATTCTGAAGAAACTCAATAACTCTTTTTACTTTTATCTTTTCCATGATATATTTAATTTTTATCCTCTTTTATTATAATAATTTTTATATTTTACTTTTCCGCATTTTGAGCATTTCCATTCACTTTTAAATTTAGGGTCTCCGTAAATGTTTCTTACGAAGACTAATTCATGTTTGATACATATCTTTTCTTTCATTAAAATAAACTATTTGATTTTGAAATTTTCTTTGCTTCTTTAGGATATTGTTTTAACAAATCATTTATGTTTGACCAGTTTAATTTTATATTATTAAGATAGTTAAAAGTTTCAGTCATAAATGGTTCTTTATTCGCTAAATTATAATGTAATATTGGTTGTTTCTTAGGATATATTGCTTTCTTTACAAATTTTTGCATAATAACTCGAGTATCTTTTGTATTAAGTTTGTCTCTTAAATTACTTAATTCAGAGGGAGCTACACAAGTTATTCCTATTTTTTGGAAATAATCATGATTTAATGATGCAAACACATTATCAAAAAACGGGACCTCTAAATAAAATACTGAAAAGTCACAATTACGGTTGCAATTAGATTTAGCATTTAGTTTATCGATAAAATGTGATTCACTTTTAATCAAATGAATAAAAGAAGCAAACTTAGTTATGAACATTTCAGATACTTCTTTAATATGAACCCTTGGAACAAAGAAATTAGTTGCCATCATAAATAATGGTTCTCCGTTCATGTTATCTTTATACCATTTATAAACTATTGGCCATTTGTTTTTATAGTCTTCAATCTTAGGCCAAGTATCTCTATCATGAACAATTTTATTAGACTTCATCATATCATAAAACGATTCATCATATACCAATACATCATCATCAGTCATATAAAGATCATCATTCATAAGTCCCATTTTAGCAATCATATTTAAAAAATACATTTTCTTACAATATGGCGCATTAGATAAATAAAGATCTCCATAAAACTTGATAATATCGCTTCTATCAAATACTTTTGTCTTTGCAGGATCAACCATTTTATGAAATTCACTTGAATCCTCTTTATCTGCATAAAGAATAAGATTCTCTTTTAGCTTATCATGTAACTTATGTTCGTAAAATAATTTAAAAATAGGTAATTGGTGACTTGTAACAGCAGTAATCATCTTATTCTTCGTCAGAATTTAAATAATCTTTTAGCGCTTCCTTTGGTGTGTTTTTCCATTCTTTGGCTTCAATAAAAAAGTGTGTTTCTACATCAGAAGGTTCATCTCCAATTACTACATTCTGATAACCATCACCTGTTATAGCCCAATGACCGTTATCATCATTAAGCAGATTTGGGCATTGACCTAAGTTTGCAAGTTGTTCCATGATAAAATCGAACTCTAATTCATCAAAATTTTCTGTTATAAGTTCCATTATCTTATCAGCAAATAAATCAATTTCTTCACCAAGTTTAAACTCTTCATTTTCGTTAATATCTTCATTTACTATTGTTTCTAACTGATGAATTAGTATATAACGATTTTCATGAAGATGTAAAATTTTCTCTCTATTATTCATAATTTTGATTTTTATATTAATATAATAAATTCTTTGATATTATACGACGTAAACAGGTTAAAGTTTTGTTAAAATGCACACGAAATGGGACTTTTGATCCCATTTCCAATTTATTTATGATATTTATGTATAATTAAGTTAAAAATCAAAATCATCATCAATTTCTGAAATTTCCTTCATAAATTCATCATCATTTATTAACATTGCAGCACAATCCATTGGTTCTGTGCCATCATTCATACATAGCTTAATAAACTCTATTTTATCTCTTAATACATCTGAAAGATAATCAAGATAATCAATATTAACTTTAATATCATTGTCTTCTAAATAAGCAGTTAAAGCAGAGCCAACTTCCCATTCATAATCTGCTAAATTGTCGTCGCTATAGTCATCTTCTTCATTATTATCTTCGCTATCATATTCATATTCAGATTCAGATTCAACTTCATTTAAAGATTCATCAACACCACCATATTCTATACCCGTATAATCCATATTAGGATAATCAGGATTTGTGTCAGCGACTCCTTCATTCCCTTTAGTGTTACGAGCTATTTTTAAAAATGCTCTTGCCAATTTTTCACAAACACGTCCATTACCCATGCAAAAATTATTAGCTAAGCGATAAGCACCATCCATTGATTTAAGATTTAAAATTCTTTCCTCATTATCTTTTATGGCGTGGTATATCTTATATTGCATATTAGCATTAAAAATTGATAAAATATTAGCAACTGGTCTCCAATTTATTTCTGTTTTTTGAGATTCTCCTAAAAACTTTTTAATCTTACTTTGTTTGTCAGATTCTACTTTCTTCTTTTCTGATTTTTCAGCTTCAGTTTTTTGTGCCTCTTTTTGTTCTTTATATTTGAGAATTGAATTTTTCATTGCTCCTTTAAATGTGTCATTATAAAATGAAGTAAATGCATTTACAACATTATTAGAACCACATCTAAATATTTCTTCTCTTTCATCACCCGAAATATCATAAACAACAAAATATTTTTGAGGTGCTGTAAGATCAGGAGTTTCTGTTGACACCGGTTCTTCGACTGGCAGTTCTTCAGGAGCAGGTTCTTCTAATGAAGTTTCTTCTGGAGCAGGTTCTTCGACTGGTGTTTCAACTGGCGCTTCAAGATCTCCTGCTGGTTCTTCGATTGGTGCTTCAAGATCTTCTCCTTCTTCATCTCCAAGACCAAGATTTAAATCTGGATCTTCGTCTTCTTCTTCAGCTTCATTAGTAGTCGGAACTGTCGCTTCTTCATAGAAATCTTCTTTTGGTTCTTCTATCGAATCTTCTGTTGATTCAATTTCTGGGCCCTCAATTATTTCTTCTTCGGGTTCATCTGTTGCTCCCATGCCACCATCAATACTACCGTCTGAGAGAGTTTCTACTGGCAATTCAAGAACACCAACAATATAATCGCTATCAAACAATTTATATACATCGCCAGTTTCAGAAAAACCTTCTTTAGATTTTTTATTTTCTTCCCAAAATTCTTTAAATTTAAGAATTTCACCGCCAGCATTCTTTTTAAATTCTTCAAAATTTCCCTTAAGCTTTTCAATAACAGACAAACCATCCTTTTCTTTATCTTGTAATTCAGCCTTTTCGTCTTCTTCAAACATTTTGAAGAACTTATAGTCATTAAATTGGTTTAAAGATTCGCGTACATGTTTCATATCAATAAGTTTTATTTTATATATTCAAGCTTTTTTCCTTTGAATATATATTAAAAAATAAATGTTTAAACTATGAAATATAGTGAATTCTTACAATTAAACGAAATACTAGAAATACAAGGCACAACTTTATTTAAAGAACTCGGTTTAAATGAAGATATATTAAATGAAAAAGGAGAAAAACCAACAGTAGATGTTGAAACGCCAACTATATCTCTTATAACTCGTTGGGGAAGACTCAAAAGAAAATTAAATAAACAAGCACAAAAAGTACAAAAACAAATAAATAAAAATATACTTACTAAATATTTACCTAAATTATTAGATGAACAAAATAATACACTTGGGCAATTAGATGAATTATCCCAAAAAACCGATAATTATAAAGAATTATATAATTCTGCCAGATCTACATTATTAGATATAAGAAAAGTTCAGAATGAACAATTTGATGATATACGAAATGTAATTAGTAAGCTTTTAAGAAATACGACATATATTATGGATAATAAGATTGAAAAAATTAATCTATCAGATAAAAATAAATTAAATCTTAAAAATTATTGGCTTTTATTAACAGCTCAAATAAAAATGAATTCTCTATCATATATTCAAGAAACATTAATAAACAAAGCAAAAGAAACTTTAGGTAATAATATTCTTGCTAAAAAAGCTTTTAATACTGCTATTAGAAATAAAGAAACGGTTTATTCGGATATTAATAATAATTATAATGAATATAAAAAAGATGCCGAAAATCGAAAAGATCAAATTAGAGCAGAACAAGAAGAAATGAAAAGAGAAGAAAAGGCTGAAGACCTAAGAGAAGTACCTATTACAAAATAAAAAATTAATATGAGTTTAAGAAGTACAATAGAATATTATAAACAAGCAGAATATTTATATAAATCAGTTGATTCATTATTTCAAGATTTTGAAGACGGAAAAATTACTAGTAGTAAAATTGACAGTGTTGTCAACAAAGGATTAAATGATATTAATCGTTTGAATAATGTATTAAATAAGATTAATATTCGTGATTTAATTGATCACTATGAAAAAGATGCCATTGAAGATATTGAACATAATGTAGATTTTATGTATGAGGCCGCTGATTATGTAGAAAAATATTTATTAGGAAAAAAATATTATGATTCATTATTAGGATCAGTTGAAAATTATTTTGAAAAAATGGGTATGTTTTCAGCAGAATATAAACGTTATGCCGAAAGCGAATATGAATATGCCAAAAAATTTACTTCTACTATTCTTCACCCCAATAATATTAATCAATTTATTAATCAAACTAAGCGCATAGCGCTAGGAACAATGAGCATGAATGAATTTAAAAAAATATATAAAACTATTAAATCAAAAATGATAAAACCTAAGTTAAAAAGTTTTGAATCATTTGAAGAATATAAATCATAATTATGAAACACAAAATTAAACCATTAGATGAATATTTAAATAAACCAGAACTTAACGAAGAGTTTTATAATCCTTTTGAAGAAGATAATCCAATTGAGACTAAGCCTTCTCATATTGCAGATAAAGGAGGACTATTAAAACTTCGTAAAGAAGTATTTAATGTAAATAGAGTCGAATATTCAAAAAGAGCTAATGGATCATATACAGTAATAGCAAAAACTCAGTTTGCTAAAGGAGAAATAGTTGAAATAGCGCCAGTTTTATTTGTAGGACCTGAAACAAAGGCTGTTCCACGATTAAAAGATTATATTTTTGAAATTGATAAAATGAAGCAAATATATGGTGTTGTTTTAGGATATGGTTCTTTGTATCGTCACAATGAAAACCCTAATATAACTTTTGCATATAATTCTAAAAATAGACAAATGTATTTTATTTCAGCACGAACTATTAATGCGGGAGAAGAATTATATATTGATTACGGAAAAGATTACTGGGCTGAAAGAAGTGGATTTGGGGCCATGGCGCCTCACCAATCACCAGTTAAAGCAGGTGAAGCTGTAGCTAAAGGTGAAGTAGAAGAAGAAAATGAAAGTATGGTCCAGCCAAATGTGTCTGACATAACTGACGCAAATAGAATGTCACAGTTTTCACAGCCTAATTCTAATTCCAATCCTACTGTTTCGGGCGTTGCTATAAAAGGACTAGGTCAACAATAACGTTTTTTAGATTTAAGAGTTTTACTTATTTTTATAGCGGCATTGGCAATTCTTTTATCAGAATTTTTTGTTAATCCAGTATTCCATTTAACTTTTCCTATTTGTGATTTTCTGTTTTTTTCTTTTGCTTCTTCAGATTGAATTAATCCAATATGTGATTTGCTCATTTTTATTATAGTTTCAGGTGAAAAACAATTAATTTTTCCTTTATTCCATGGAACATTACCTTTTAATCGTTTAGATATATTTTCTCCAAATTCTTTATTCATCTTTTTACCCTTATTTTTACCTAACATAGATTGACGTCGTTTTTCTTTCGTTTCCATAGATTGTTTTTTACCAATATGAGTACATATATTTAATTCTACCGCATATGCATAATCTCTGGCGGATAAAATTTTATCATATTTTTTATTAAATGACATATAAATAAACGCGCTATATATTTTATTATTTTTAGGATAAATATATGTTAAAAGTTTATGACATATATAATGTTCACGGGAAGTTAATAAAACTAAATTATCTTTTTCATTATCTCCACCTATACATTTAGGTAATATATGATGGCTTTCATAATAAATATAATTAATATTAGTTTTTCTTAATTTATTTCTATTTTGAGATTTAGCGTTCTCAATAATATAATCATAGATTTTTTGATGATTCATAATTAAACCTTTTTATTTTTAGAATATATAATTAAAGAGGGACAGTCAGTTTTAAACCTTCTGATTGGCTCATCCAAAGCCTAACCTCTTTTATTATATATTCATATGAAATTAAAGAATATATAATAAAATAAAAGTAAACACATATTATGAAAAAACTTGTTATAGAATCTTTAAATGAACGTAATTTATATAGAGATGAACGTCCCAGCGAACCTTTAACATATCCCACTGGATATGAAGAAGATACTATTTCTAAAGATGAAGTTAAAAAAATGCTTAAATCAATCATAGGATATTCTAAAGAATCTGGTAGATTATGTGGAACTTTAGACATTAAAATTAAAACTCTCGCTAGAAAACACGGCATAAAACTATAAATATATGAATTTAAAAAAAATTCAATCTATCACATTTTCTTTACTTAAAAAAGAAACTGATCCAAACAAATATAATAAAGCAGAGTATTCTAAGAAGAAGACTGTAAAATTTACATTACCATCTGACTTTCCTCGAACAGAAAAAATGATTAAAGTTTTAGTAAAAGATATGTACGCTGATCTTACACAAAATGCACCAGATGACTGTGATTCACTTGGTTTATGGATAGAAATGGATACCATTACTATAGATAACGCGATATATCTACAGACACTAGATGACATCATGATATATTCTAATGATAAAGATATGAATTCTATCTATGAATTCTTTAAAATGACCTTATAATAACAATAAGTTATTGAGATAACTTGTAGTTTAAAGACAAAACAATAAATCAACCTTTATTATGCAGGGCGGGATCCTGTCGAGTTATCTCTTTTACATTTTTAAAAAGAATATATAAATTAAAAATAAATAATATGATATGAAGATCTTAGTAAAAGAGTCATTAAATGAAAAACTTAAAATTGAAGATGATATACTATGTCCATATTGTCAATCAAAACGTTTAAAAAATTTTGGTAATATATCACCAGAAAATGGAGGTACTATTTTTGTTGCTGAAGAAATGATGAGTTCAACAGAATATTATTCTGATATAGATTTAATAGAATGTATTAATGGACATCGTTTTTATATACCCAAAGATATTTAAAATAAACATATAACATGAGAAAAATATTGCATGAATCATTACAAGAATTTCTTAATGAAGAAGAAGTTATTAAAGGACAAGTAGATGTTGGAATAACCGCTGAAGACGTTGATCCTAAAGAATTTTTAGTAGGAATAGAAGTTGAAAAAGAGCACTCAAAAGATCTTTCTGTTGCAAAAACTATAGCACTTCAACATCTTGCTGAAAATCCTAAATATTATAGTGAAGGCATGAAAAAGGGAATATTTGATGAAGTTGCCGCTATTAATATTTATAAGAAATATTTTATAGACAAAGAAGAAATTACAGAATCTATAAACGAAAACTTAAAGGATGAACTCATTTCAAAGTTATTGGATACAGTTTATATAAGCGATAATCCAAAACAATACGATTTAAATCATAAATATCTTGAATTATTATCAGAAGAAGAATTAGATAAACAATTAGCAAATTATTATATGTTTGATATTAAAAGAAAAAAAGAAAATAATTTATAATATATGCCAACAAAAATACAAAATGATGTAGATTGCACTTCAGCTATATGGAAAAGAAATATGACAATGATCAGAGATATTGTATTTGTTGTTTTATTTTTGGCAACGATATATGGATGGATACGTTCAGATACCAAAAAAGATACAATGTTAGAAACTCATGTGGAACTTTTATCAGATAAAGTTAATGAGCTGTCAAAACACATGGAAAAAACAAATCAAATTTTAATGGATCAAAAGGAATTAAATGGAAAAATAATTCAATATATGCAATTAAAGTGAAATTAGTACGTGATTCTATATTAATTGAAAAATTTATTCAAGATTCAGATCCAATAGCTGATATGGGCATTGGCATGAAGCATCTTATAAAGAAATGGGTTGAAACAGAAACTGATCATGACTATAATGAAGAAGATCTTTTATGGATTTGCGCTGAATATGGAAAAACTAAGTTTGTTAAGTACTTATTAGATGCTGGTGCACATGTGCATGTAAATAATGATAATGCTTTACAATGGGCAAGTTACAATGGACATACTGACATAGTCAAACTCTTGTTAGATGCTGGTGCAGATGTGCATGCAGATAATGATGGTGCTTTACGAACAGCAAGTTGCAATGGACATACTGACGTAGTCAAACTCTTGTTAGATGCTGGTGCAGACGTGCATGCATATAATGATAATGCTTTACGATTGGCAAATAACTATGGACACACTGATGTAGTTAAGATTCTTAAAGATCACATTGCTAAAGAAAAAAAGAACAAAGTCGTCAGAGAAAGTCTTAGTGAAAAGTTTGTTGAAGACTCAGATCCTATAGCTGATATGGGCATTGGCATGAAAGCTCAATTAAAGAAATGGGTTGAAACAGAAACTAGATATAATTATATTGAAAAAGATCTTTTATGGATTTGTGCTGAAGCAAGAAAAACCAAGTTTGTTAAGTACTTATTAGATGCTGGTGCAGACGTACATGCAGATGATGATTATGCTTTACGATGGGCAAGTGGAAAAGGACATGCTGATGTAGTCAAGCTCTTATTAGATGCTGGCGCAGACGTGCATGCAGGTAATGATTATGCTTTACGATGGGCAAGTAAAAATGGACATACTGATATAGTCAAGCTATTATTAGATGCTGGTGCAAATGTGCATGCACGTGATAATGGTGCTTTACAGGGGGCAACTTACTATGGACATTCTGATGTAGTCAAGATTCTTAAAGATCATATCGCTAAAGAAAAAAAGAACAAAGTCGTTAAAGAAAGTCTTAGTGAAAAATTTGTTGAAGATTCAGATCCTATATCTGATATGCGTATAGGACTTTATATAAAACTTATATCAAATAATAATATGAATAAATAAAATAAACTAATATGAAAAAATCATTATCTATTTATGTAATACTAATTAGTATTATCATATTATTTGTATCACGCAATTCCTGTAAATCTGGAATGTCTCAAGTAAACAAACCGTTTGAATTTGAATACAGTGAAGAAGATACTATATTTTTAAAATCCAAAGATGTATACAATACATCTACATTATCTGATATACAAGATACTATTTTTGTTGTAGTTATATCATCTGATTTTCAAGATACCTCTAAAATTAAGAATCCGATATTTCGTAAAGATATAAAACCTATTGAAATAGATAGTACTTGGAAAATTAAAAAAGATTCTTCATATCGCCAATTAGAAAGAACAGAAAAGACATTAAAAGAACAACATAAAAAAATAGATTCTTTATTAACTAAACGAAAATGAACATCTCTTAAAATAGTATTTTTTGACCGACGCTCTATATTTAGGGCGTTTCTTTTTGTGCATTTACTATACCTCTATGCATAAAAAATGTAAATATATAAAATAAAATATTATATTATGAATTATTTTTATGTTTATAAAGTTACATTACCAGAAACTAAAGAATATTATTTTGGATCGAGAAAATGTAAAGTACCACCGAAAAATGATATTAATTATAAAGGTTCTATGTGTACATGGAAGCCTGATATATCTAAATTAAGTAAAGAAATTTTATACACAAATTTTAAGACACATAAAGATGCATTAATAAAAGAAACTGAATTAATTAAAGAACATATTAAAGATCCGTTAAACAAAAATTATTCATTGCCTAATGGAGATTTATACATACACTCTCCAAAGGAATGGATTTTAAAAAAATATGGAGAAATTGAGGGCAACAAGATTTTATTGGAAATAAATAAAAATAATTCCAGCATTTGGAGAAAAGGAAATAAACCCTGGAACACAGGAAAACATTTATCTGAAGAACACCTTGAAAGCATACGAAAAACATGGCATTCTGAAAAAAGAATGAAAGTTATGCAATCTGAAGAATACAAAAATAATATGAGTAAATCATTATCTGGTAAAAAAAATCCTATGTACAGAAAAACTATATATGAAGTTTGGTATATAAAATATGGTAAAGAAATAGCTGATAAAAAATTAGAAGAATGGAGAAAAAATCAAAAAAGAAGTATAGAAGGAAAACATTACTGGATTTATAATGAGAATATTAATAAAAAGAAATTTATTAAAGATATAGAATTACAAAAATATTTAGATAATGGATGGAGAAAAGGCCAAAAATAATATTATACATGGCGCAATAGTACCATTAATAGGAGGTTTTTCGTTAGCAGCTACTAATGTTATTGGAAAACCTCCTGAAGTAATTTTTTCATATAAAGCATTTGAAGCTAATGATAAGATATATCTTCAATATCTAAATCAACATAATATCGTTGTTCCTTATTATCAAATCGATAATAAAAATATTAATATAAACGAAATTACAAAAATATATGAAAATAAAATAGATTTTTTTCATGGAATTTTGCCTTGTTCAGGTTTAAGTCAAGCCGCGAAACGTAAGCCAGGTTCAAGAGGTTCAGCTCCTCCTAATGATTGGATGTATAAATCTGCAGAATTCATTCTAAATATAATTAAACCTAAAATCTATGCATTCGAAAATGCTCCCGGCTTATATACTAATGCAGGAATTGAAGTAAGAAAGCAATTAGAAAATATTGGTAAACAATTTGGTTACGCAATAACTTTTTATAAAACAAATACACTTAAACATGGAATTCCTCAGTTTAGACCCCGAACATTTGCTATATTTTATAAAGGAGAATATGCTCCAATGTTAAATGGATTTAATCGTATACCTCTTCATATTATAGAATATTTGAAACAGATTCCTAAAAATGCATCTCTTCAAAATGAATATGTACACAATGAATGGGATATAACAAAATTTGAAATTTATAAATATCTTAGAAAATTATATGGAGAAAATTGGAGAAAAGTATTGACTGATTATAAACACCACTTGACTACATATGATTATCTTCAAAGAGTTAAATTATTAGATGATTTTCAAGAGTATCAAAAGACTTTACCAGACGCATCTGAAATTGTAACAAAAAATATTTCTCATATAAAGAAAAACTCGGCTGAAGGAAGAGGAGCTCGTATTAATTATAGAGTTCTTGAAGTTGATAAAGATTATACATATGCAGTAATTGGAGAAATGATGGGTAAACAAGTTCATCCTATTGAAGATAGACTTTTAAATATAAGAGAACATCTTTGGCTAATGGGAATGCCATTTGATTATGAAATCGATAATTCTCGTGATTATGTTAAATTAAGTCAGAATGTGCCAGTCGCTACTTGTATAGACATAATTTCAGAAATTATTGCGATAATAAACAATAAACGACAATTAAGCAATAAATTTATATTAATGCAAGATAATACAAAAGAAATATTAATATTTAAAACTAAATCATTGTTCTAAAATATAAATTAAAAGATATAATATCATGAAATTACTTGTAATCGAAGGAGGAGATGGACTCGGAAAAAATACTTTAATAAAAGGACTTTGTGAGTATTTTAATTACGACAACGTTACTATAAGACATTTTGGTAAACCTCCAAAAGAAATAACACGCCAAGAAGTATTAGATTTCCAATTTAAAGCTTTTAATAAAGAAATGAAATTATGGAATTATATATACCAGGATAGCGTTTATGATAAATATTGTTATTATCCAGAAGTTATGATTTGGAATAGAAGTCATCTCGGAGAATATGTTTACTCTCAAATGTTTAGAGGGGGAGATCCTAAAGTATTGAAAGAAAAATTGTTAAACTATGAAAAGTCCTTTATAAGTCATAAGATTCACCTAATAACTCTTACAGCAAATCCTGAATTCTTTTTAAGCAAAGAAGATGGAAATTCGTTTTCAAATAAATTAGAAGATAAAACTAAAGAACTTGAACTTTTTAAAGAAGCTCATGATTTTAGTATACTTTCAAATAAACTTTTAATTAAAGTAGATAAAGAAACTGAAATATCCACAGGAACTGAATGGAAAATGAAAGGTCCAAATATATTCAGACCTAAAAAAGATATTTTAAACGAAGTAATAAATTTCATAGAACAATAAAGCATTATATAATCAAAAAAAATATTCCATCCGAAAAAATATTAATGTTTAAAGATTTAAATTATGAGTTATTTGCATTGTCACAATTGCGGCTGGAGTCAAGATGATTTTTGGTCAAAATCATATAATCCAATTAGATGTTCTCTTGATTGGGAAGAAGGTTTGTTAGGAAATAATTTTTCTGAACCATTTCCTGGAGATATAGAATGGAAGCGAATAAATGGTAATTTATCTTATAAAGAAGTTATTATAAAAGATCTAGAACGACAAATTAGAAAAATAGAAAAAATGAAATGGCGTAATATGACAGAATTTTATGAAGATCGTAGCAAAGGATTAGTTATATGCCCCAACTGTGGTTGTTCTGAACGTTTTCTTGATATAGATTAAAGGTGAAAATTAAAGGAACATATAAGGGAGAAGTCATTGCAAGATGTTGCTCTAAAGAAAAATGGCATAAAATATATGTAAATCGAGGTAGCGGATCAATATATTGTGAACATCAGGATGTAGATACAAACTTTGATTATCTTGATATGAATAAACTAAAAGAAATTAAAGATAAAAAAATAATCAAAGAAATAGAAGAATACGAAGAAGAACAAAATAAACAACTTTTCGTTAAATTTTAATTAAAATTTAAGATATGAACTGGAAAGAAAAACTACAATATTATGAAAATTTAGGATATAATGTAACTAGACTTGATGATTCTAAATTAGAATGGAGTGTCTTTACTAAAGATTTTAAATTGAATGATATAGTTTATTGGCTTGGTCATGATGGAGTATATGGATGCATGTTTGGGTGGACATATACAGCAGATGAAGAAATGATAGAAAAGAAAGAAAATTTAGATTTTTGGAAACGCATAGAAACATTTAACTCCTATGAAAGAAAAATATACATTAGTAGCAGACAAAAAGAAATATGATCTTTTGAATGAAGATCCTGTGATTCGAACATATATGGGGAAATGGGTCAATGTATTTGATCCCACATTGGACATGTTTTGCATCGAAGACATATCGCATGCGTTATCACATCAATGTCGATTTGGCGGACATTTAAGTTCATTTTACAGTGTAGCACAACATTCAATTCAGTGTGCAAAACAAGCTGCAATATGGGGGCTTGATAAAAAAGAACAACTAACAGCTTTAATGCACGATTGTAGTGAAGCATATTTGGTTGACATTCCTCGACCAATTAAAAGACGCATGCCTGAATACAAAATAATTGAGAATAAATTAATGTTCTTTTTATCAGAGACATTTAAATTCAATTATCCACTTTCAGAACTTATTCATAACATCGATAATCTTATGCTTCAAATTGAATGGGATAACATCATGATTAAAAAAGATGATATTCCTGTTATGCATCAATTGGAAATTTATTCGATTGAGTACGCGAAACAATTATTTTTAGATATATTTGATGATTTAACAAAATAAAAAATGGAAACTCCTTATAATGATGGATTTTGTAATATAAACTGGAAATGTAAATATCTTCAATTTCAAGCTTCTAGTGTTAAAGGCGAGAAATCTCAATGGGTGTGTTTAAAATTTCATGTGCCTTTAATAATGGATTCAGATAATTGCTCAATTAGAATATATGCTGAATGTGATGGAAAATCTTAAGGCGCTGTACCATAATAATAATTAATATTAAAAAATAAAACTATGAAAAAAGAATATGTTTATGTTCCTTATACTAAAAATGTTGAAGTAAAAGAATATCGTGCACCAACAGACGAATCAATTCGTCTATATAGAGAAATGGAAGAAAAGGCTGAAAAAAATATTATAGCCAAAGAAACTTTTATTGATAATGAATTAAAAGGAACTGTATGTTACGTTGAACTATCTTATGCTAGTTTTGATGTTCGAGCTCATATAAGATTTTCACTTAATGGAAAAGATTATCATGAAATTATAACTGTTCCAAGATCTTTTTCAGCGGATAAACATAAATCTCGTATAATATTATACACTTCGATTATAGAAAAATTGGCACAAACTTTTACAATAGAATTAGAAAAAATAAACGTTTAAATTAATAAAAAATGAACACATTTGAAACATTTAAAAAATATGTTAATGAACATAAGATATCGAGTATCATTACCAGAAAAAGTATCATGTCCCGAAAAATGGGATTGAAAGTTACCGTAGACAAATATAGATTATGGTGTACTCGTGCGGGTTATCTTAAATGGAAAAGTCGAGGAGTATATAAATTAACGAAAAAACTTCCAGAATCTATAAGTTCTCGTTCTCTTGGAAAAAAAGCATATCCAAATACATGGAATAAAAATTGGTAAAAGTGAAACGTTATTTCAATACAAAAGAAAAGGCAATTAAACACTTAGAATATCGATCTAAACGTGCCTATACTCGTATTGAAAATCGTGGAGATAAAATTCTCGGTGATGCCTCATTTGTATATTATAATTTAAACGGTAAATGGATAGTATTTTTACAAATATTAACTGAATCTATGATGAAAGATTTAGAAAAAGTTCAAAGTATGTTTGATGGTAGTATTCCTCTTATTCCTTTTACACCAGCAGAAAAACTATTTAAAAATGAAAAACAAATTAAAAGATTAACCAAAAAATACAAAACTCTTGATATCGAGGACTATACAATAAATAAAGAATTATAAATGAAAGTAGCAGACATCAGAAAATTATTCGCCGAAAAATATTTGAGCCAAGATTTCGAAATTGATAAAACGGGCGTTAAAACCGTAGAAATAATTTGTGCACAATTTGAAGTTGATGAAAACTATATATTTGGTAAACCTAATCCGGATTACATAAAAAGGGAACTTAAATGGTATGAATCCCAATCATTAAATATTAATGATATGGAAGACCCACCAAAAATATGGAAGCAGGTTGCTGATATAGATGGATTTATAAATTCAAATTATGGATGGATGGTTTTTTCAAAAGAAAATGGTTATCAATATAATCGCTGTTTGGATGAATTAAAAACTAATCAATATACTCGCAGAGGAACTATGATTTATAATAGACCATCTATTTGGATAGATTATAATAAAAATAAAATGTCCGATTTTATATGTACGTACGCAGTACAATTTTTAATTAGAAACGACATACTATATTGCAATGTATTAATGCGATCAAATGACGCAATTTTTGGATTTAATAACGATAAAGCATGGCACCAATATATTCTTGATAAATTAACAAACGATTTAAATATTAAAAATACAAAAATGATATGGAATACGGGATCTTTACATATCTATGAACGTCATTTTTATTTATTAGAACATTATATTAAAACTGGTGAAACTTCAATATCGTTGAAAGATTATAATTTATTGTATAAATGAATCATAAAAAAATATATGCCTCTATTATTAATAATGCAAAATCTCAAAATAGAGTTAAATTGAAAAAACTTGACAAGAATTATATTTATTATGAAAAACATCATATATTACCTAGATGTTTAACCGGTAGTGACGAACAACAAAATTTAATTTTACTTACGCCCAAAGAACATTTTATATGTCATAAATTATTAACTTATTTATATCCAAATAATAAATTAGCATATGCATTTTATCTTATGTCATTTAGCAATAAATATAAAAAATATGTTTCGTCAAAAGATTATGTATATGCAAAAGAATTATTTTGTTTATGTACAAGACAAGGTATTCATTTATCAGATAAACATAAACATATAATCGGAAATATAACTAAAGGAAAAACTTATGAAGAATTATACGGTGTTGAAAAAGCAAAAATAAAAAAAGATAAAACTAGTTTATCATTACAAGGACATATTATTTCGAATGAAACTAAAGAAAAAATAAGAAATACACTACTGGGTCGACCCATTCCTAAAGAAGTTTTAAAGAAAAGAAGTTTAAAATTAAAGGATAAAAAACATATAATGAAGCAAAGAATATGTCCTTATTGTAATTTAATTGGTGCAGGACCTAGTATGACAATGTATCACTTTAATAACTGTAAATTTAAACAAAAATGATATGGACATCCGGAAGTCTACATTTATATGAAAGACAGTTTTATTTAGTAAACGAATATCTATTAAAACTAATTAAAACAAACACAATATAAAAATATTAATATAAATGTAAAATAAATGTTATGATTAATCCAAAAAATCTTAGTCACGAACAAATACTCCAAAAATGGGGTGAACTTGTTAAAATTCAATGCAAATTAACAAACAATGAAGATGTAAAAAAAGTTAGTGAATTTGCACATGATTTTGCATTATCTGAATCAATTAAAAATCATAAAAATCAAGATATTGAAACCGCTGAAGATATTTTTAAAATATCAAATGAAGATAGAAGTTCTTCACATTTTATATATAATGATTTTCTGAAAAGCTTATTACCATTAAATTTAAAAGTTATCAGTAAGATCTCAGATCTTTCAAATGTTACTTTTATGAATGCACCTATTTGCGTAGATGTACAAGTTATTAGAGATGTTGATGCAGATGGAGTTGTTATTTTACGTAAAAAAGAAAACGTTATTCAAGTTGGTACATCACAACATAAAATAAAGGTTGAAAAAGATTTATTGGCAAACCACATTTTTAAAAATTCAGTGATTGATAAAATTGAAGAAATAATAGCAGAAATGATATCGAAGACCATAAATGATAAAATTTCTCGTAATTATAAAGTTTATCTTTATCGACCAATACAAAATATAAATGGAAATATGGATAAATTAATAACTGCTGATAACAGTGATGTCAACAATACTGTCGATGATAAAACACAATATATAACATTTAAAATTTATTCTCGATGGGCATTTGTCACGTATAATGCCGATGAAACCAACATAGCAGATAATAATATAAAATAATAATATTAATAATATGGAACAGACACAAATTAAAATTACCGGTGAAATGATCAAAAGTTTCAAAACAATTACTTGTAATTGTGGAGGAATGATATTTGAAACGGGACTGGTATTAAAGAAAATATCTCCATTAATATCTCCAAGCGGAAAAGAAGAAACTTATCCTATTGAAGTTTTAGTGTGTAAAAAATGTGGAAAAGTTCCGGAAGAATTAAATACGGGAAATATACTTCCGGATGAAATATTATCAAAAAATAAAATAACATCTAATTATCAAAAAAAATAACAAATAAATAAATTAAAATTATGAATCAATATTATCGAGTATCAATTAAAATTGGATTTGAAACAAAATCTGGTCAAATGAAATATAAGAAAGAAAATTATATCATATTTGATGTATCTCCAAGTGCTATAGAAGCAAAATTGGCTAAGCATCTTGGTGTAGAAGACTATGAAATAGTATCTATTTCACTAATAAATATTGTTGCAGTATTATAAAATAATATTAAATATTTTTAAAGAAAAAAGAATAAATTGTGCCAAATAACGTTGATTTTTCAGAAATTAAGAATATTAAAACAATGGAGATTAATCCAAAGGGTTGGATATAAAAAGTTGTTATGAATATATAAATTAAAAATGAACTATCAAAAAATTTATGATAATATTATTGTACGAGCTAAATTAGAATGTAGAAAAAAGAAAAATGGAATTTATTATGAATCCCACCATATTTTACCAAAATGCTTAGGTGGAAATAATTTAAAACAAAACAAAATATTACTGACTGCAAGAGAACATTATATATGTCATAAATTATTAACATATATTTATAAAGGAAATAGAAAAATTGTATGTGCGTTTCATTTAATGACTTTTATGAATAAAAAAAAGTATATTTTAACATCTCGAGAATATGCATATGCAAGAGAACTTATGCAATTAACACCTATGTCGGAAGAAACAAAACAAAAATATAAAAAACCGCAAACAGAAGAAACTAAAGAAAAAATAAGAAATTCTCTTAAAGGCATTAAATTTACGCAAGATAGAATAGAAAATATTAAAAAGGGGACAATTAATGCTATGAATAGATTAGATGTTAAAGAACATATAAAAAATAATAGACTAGATGTGCATGGAAATAAAAATCCATTTTTTAATAAAAAACATACAAAAGAAAGTAAAGAGAAGATGAGAAAATCTCATATTGGAAAAAAGCAAACTATAGAATCAAATAATAAAAGAAGTATTTCTTTAAAAAATTATTGGTTAAAAATTAAAAATAAAAACGATGCCTCACAATTTTGATTTTTCTAAGCTTGAAAATATCAAAGAAATTAAAGTTGATCCCAGCGGTTGGGTACAAAATATATATATTGAATATGGAGTAGGTGAAGATATTCGATCTTATGGTGCTATATCTTATTTTTGGAGAGTTAAAGGCACACAACATACATTTGTTATACCTGTTGTACGTATGGATTTTTTAAGTTCAGGCAATTATAAAAAACATTTCGAAAATGTATTGGAAAATTTTAAAGAAGATTATATCAATTGGAAAAAAGAAGGATTTGTTATTGAATGGTCAAAAGAATATGAAAAACAATTTTCCAGATTCATCGTATGATATTAAAATTAAAAATGTAAAAAATATAAATATTAAAATGAAGACAGATGAAAAATCAAATTAATCCACGGTACTTCCAATGGGTTGTGGGAGATAGAAAAGGAGAAGTAATGGTATTTGATAAAATTGAATCAGAAGACGGAAACTTATATATAAGATTCAAAGATAATTCAAGAATAAATGAGATATTTGTTGCACAATTAAATGCCAAAGATCTTACAGGAAAAATGATGGCTGAAGTTGATAGTCCTACAAATATATGGACTTTTAAAGAAGAAATAGTTGGCGAAGAAACTGGTAGAGTTGAAATTGATGCTGAAACAGGTGTTAAATATGAAGTTCCTTCAGTCACAGAAATAATGACTGATGGTAAAGAATTGCCAAAAAAGAAAAAACTCGTTAAATTAATTCCTCCTCATCCAACACCTCCTCAACATTCATCATTTGGCCAAATAAGTAATGTACCAAAATATGAAGATCCGCCTCTACCATCTTCACCATCTAATAAACCAGAGCATTTAATACCAGAATCTAATATTGATAAATCTGATCCGGTTTATATTTTAATATCAAAATCAAAGAAAAATGACATAGAAGTAACTATGGTAATGGATGTTTCATTACCTTCAAAATCTTTATATGATATTTCAAAAGAATCTTTTGAAGATGGCGATGAGAAATTTATGGATTATATTATTGATGATTTATCCATCGATGCAATTAAAAAAGCATTAAAAATTGCTATTAAAGAAATGTATGAAGGAACTTCTAAAGTTAATAATGACAACAACGATAGTGATATGTAATTAACTCATTAATATATAATAAAATTAAGTTATTATGATGAATGAAAATGTTAAACGAAAAGTTATTGTTAATGGCAAGTTTGAAGATGTCATAGAAATTCAAGATCATTATTATCTTGTTTCAAAAAAACACCAGGTAACTGTTTTACCGTATACAATCGATTCTCGTGGACTCTTGGATAAAATAGGTGTAATCAAAGATTATAATTATGTATTTGAAGAATATGATTATACACTTATAAATGGATATATTAATCAAGATGATGGAACAAATCTGGTAGCAGCAAATAGAATTTTATATGAAGCAATAGGAATAAACATTATTAGCGCAGATGATTGGATGTATCTTGGCGGACTATATAATAACTTAACATCAGATTCAGCGATTGATTTATATTGTGTTGATCTTACAGATAAAGAAATTCCAAAAACTGAAGAAATTGAACAAAATAAAGAAAAGATTAAATTTAAAATGATCGATTCATCAAATGTTATAACGTCTGATGATACACTTTTATTGGCATCCTATCTAAGATTATTCAATTATTTCTATGTGAATAGTTTACAGAATAATAACAAATAATATAAATTTATTAAAACATAATAATGAACAGAAAAGATCGAAGACGTACATCTAAGAGATTAGGTATTATGGAATATCAACAAAAACTCCCGCGTAACAAAAAATTTGAATTAATGCGCGAAAATATAATTTCTGGAAAAAAATTACATGAAGATTTTGTTAGAAAATCTAAAATGACACAAGAAGAAATAGATGATGAAATAAAATATCAAAAAATATATAATCGAGCAGCAATAATTGCCAATGAAAAACATATTAATTTTGCCGATGCATTTGAAGAAGCTAAAACACAGATAGCAGAAAAAAATAAACGTTTAGAAGAAAAGAAATAATGTATGAATTATCAACGTATTTATGATAAAATAATAAATAAAGCTAAGTCTGAAAATAGGAAAAAATTAATAAAAACTAGTTCAAATTGGTTTTATTATGAAGAACATCATATTATTCCAAAATGTTTAAACGGAAATAACGATAAACAAAATAAAGTTTTATTAATAGCTAAAGAACATTTTGTTTGTCATAAATTGTTAACACATATTTATCCTCACAATAAAGCTATATATAACGCATTTTATTTAATGTGTAGCGCAGGAAAATATAAATATAATGTATCATCCCGAGATTATGCGTACGCAAGAGAATTATTTACTTTAACACCTATATCAGAAAAAACGCGAAAAAAATTTAGCGATATAGGAAAGAGCAGAATATTTTCTAAAGAAACAAGAAAAAAAATTAGTGATGCTAAAATGGATATGTTATTAACAGATATTCATAAATTAAAAATTAGTGAAGGACTATTAGAAGCTTATGATAGTGGCAAAAGAATTAAGCCTGATCATACCGGTAAAAAAAATCCTATGTATGGAAAACCCGGGTGGAATGCAAATAATTTAAGAAAAACGTGTGAATATTGTGAAATAAAAATCAACCCAGGAAATTACGGTAGATGGCACGGAGAAAAATGCAAATTTAAATATAATTAAGCTTATGAAATTCTACGTCACAATTGAAAATATATCAAGACTAAAAAAATCATTCCTAAATTTAAAATTATTTTCTATTATTTATATTCCTGAAATATTAGAAGAATATGGTTATACATATTCAACTATAGATGATTATGGTTCATTTATTATAAGTAACCAAATAAATGAGTTAATAAAAACCTACGCAAAATCTAAAAGAATTAGAGGCATAATTTATTCTAACCCTGATATAAATGAGAATATATTACCAAATATATTTGAAACACTTATAGAAATTGATAATATTAGTGAAATTGTTTTATTAGATGATTATAATGTGCCAAAATTAACGCACTTATATCAAAACTTTGATGAAATTGTATTTTTTCCATCAGTTAAAAAAACAAGATTAATTGAGTGTATTAAAATTTCCAATTTACAAAATATTGAATGGAAAAACAAATAAAATTTTAAATTTTATACATATATCAATATAGTAAAGCTTGATCGTAATGGTCGAGCTTTTTATTTGAATATATAAATAAAAAACATAATTATGGCTATTAAAGACGTTGCAAAATTATTTATAAACTGGACATCTGGAAAAATTGCTGAAACAAATAAACAATCAACTTTTTTATTATTATGTACGCAATCAGAATGTGTACGAAATTCAGTTGCAGCATTATATAAAAATAGTTATCCCGATGAAGGAAACACGACTACGGTTTCTAGAGTAACAGGTATTAAAAGTGCGTTAAAATCAATAGGAATTATTAAAAATAATTTAAATATTAGTTCTAGAAAAACTGTGTTATCAAATTTTAATAAAAATGATGATAATATCATGACCGGTGCTGCTCAATGGGTTTGGAAAAATAAAAGATCTGAAGCGGAAGCAATAGTATCTAGATGTGCAGCTGCTTATACTGCATCTACAACATCCGATAATAATATTAACACTAGTAAAGATAATGATATAACAAGAGCTGATATTAATAAGCCTAGACCATTTGATAGAAGATTAGATAGATTAGAATCATCATTTTTAAGTAAAAATTCACAATCTGGAGATCAACTTAAGAGATTTGTGCCATTTTCATCAGATTTTGCTGAACTATCTACAACAGGATATTTAATTAGTCAAGATACTCTTAAGAAAAAACCAGAATCTGACGCAAAAAATCAAGCTCTCAAAAGCGCAAGAGAAGCTTATAGTGAAATGGCCAATAATGAATTTTATAAAGGAGTACCAGCTTTACAGAATTATTATGCTATTATTCGATTATATGGTTCTCAAGGAGGTAAATATCTTGTTAATCAAAAAAATCAAAGAAGATGGTATGAACTTGATTCAACATCTATGTCAAATTATAATTTTGCAAGTACTCCTACTACTTCTGCATTAATATCTTGGGGACAAGGAGATCCTTACGGAAGAACACCATATCAATTTACTGATTTTGTTTTCTCAAAATACTGGAATAAAATAGCGAATAATAGACTCATAACTCTTAGAAGATATGCTGCACCTATTTTAGATAATTTAAAATTTCCCGGAATGGAAAATCAATCAGTTATTCAGAATTCAGAAACAGGAGGTAATGTAGAAAGTGAAAGTCCAGAAGAATCTGGATCATCAATAAATGAAAGCGTTGCATTTCCACCGATGGCTACAGCAATTACGTACTTTGGTGGAGAAACTCAAAATAGTTTAAATTCAATTCTTAAATTCACAACCGGTGTATTATGGGAAGATATACAAGCAGATGTGTGGAGTGTTAACACTGATTCTGTTCCTAGTAATGAATCTGGTCCAGGCGCTATTTTTGGAGGTCTTTCAAAATTTGCAGAAATGTTAAATGTTGCCGGAGGTAATTTTGATACAAATTTAGTTATGAATAAAGGGCAGCTTCCTCCAGATCCTTATGAAAATGGACCATATGAAAATAGAATTATGGGGCCTTTAAATAGAATAGACTCTATTAAAAAGAGAAAAGCTGGAATGGCATTTGAATGGGATGGTTTAAATCTTGTATTTGAATATGTAGCTAGACCAGTTGGAGGTATTAATCCTAAAGCTGTATTACTTGATATTTTATCTAACTTTTTAGTTATGGGTTCTGCTAGTGCTGTATTTTTTGGCGGCGCGCATAGATTTATGGCTGTACCTGCTAAATATCCCTTCATAGGAGGAAACGAAGGTATTGAACAATGGTATAAAGGAAAACCTATTCAATGGGCATTAACAACAGTAAAACAATTTACACAAGGCGGTTCTAAAACTAGAGGTGGTGGAAGTATAGGATCTGCTGCAACTAATTTATTTAAAAGTATTGAAGGATTCTTTAGTCAATTGTTTAGTGGAGAAAAAGGAAGCATATTTGGAGCTGTAACTAATTTATTTACTGGAGGAGTGGGCAATTTACTTGAGAATGAAATAGCTAAAAAATCTGGTGGCCAAATTCCATATCTTCATAATATGAAAGCTATATTGACAGGAGAACCTGTCGGAGAATGGCATGTTACAATAGGAAATCCTTTAAATCCAATCGCAATGATAGGTAATCTTATATGTGATGGCATAACAGTTGAATTTAATGAAGAATTAGGACCTGATGATTTTCCAACTGAAGTAAAAATTACTGTTAAATTAAAACACGCTATGGCAAGAGATAGAGATGCTATAGAGTCAATATTTAATCGAGGTATGGGAAGAATCTACAATCTTCCAGATTCATTTGCTGGAAGTGCAGATTTTCAAACAGTTGTTGATAATGCTACTAAAGAACCTACCAGTGTTGGCTATATGCCAAACAGAAGAATGGGTATATTATATAAAGCTGGAATGGATAGTGGTTATATACCGGCCAGTCAGGTTGAAGGAAAACCTAATGCTATGGGGAGTGAAACTAGTATATGGAATAGATCGTCATTTAATCTTGGAATTTCTGAAAATTCAGCAGTTCAATTTATTGCGAATGAAAACGAAATATTTCTCAGTTCTTATAGAGCGGCAGACTGGATAGCTTCTCGATCATTAACTTAAAATAATATAAAAATATGTTTTCAAATAGTTTAGATAAAAAACCAATATTTGTAAGATCAGATGGAATTGAAATTAAAGATTTAACATCATCCATGTTTGATATGAGATCTAATAATTATACGTCATATACAATATATAGAGTTCCAAAAGAATATGAAATGAGGCCAGATTTAATATCAGGCGTAGTATATAATGACACTATATACGCAGAATTTATATTAAAATTTAATGGTATTTCGAATCCTTTTTCTATTAAAGAAGGCGATATTATCTTAATTCCTAATCTTGACTCAATGGAAACTATTACTGCAAAATCAATAGGTACAGATATTGATGGCGCAAAAGCGCTTAGAAATAGTTATAAATATATTGATCCTCTTAAAATCCCTAAAAGAGACGATAATTTTCAAAATAGACAAATTATTGGCGGAGCAAAAGAAGGAGCTCTACCACCTAATATTGC
>Ga0307377_10001713_pt1 | contig 26982 bp, 20 predicted proteins | sample TR3MG_FD_202535 | JGI IMG/M metagenome (GOLD analysis project Ga0307377, IMG submission 202535) | Soil microbial communities from Risofladan, Vaasa, Finland - TR-3 | ecosystem: Environmental > Terrestrial > Soil > Coastal area > Acid sulfate soil | place: Finland: Risofladan, Vaasa | collected... | reverse complement strand
GAGAAAAGAGAGTCTGATCAAATTTTTGATTTTTTTGGGAGTAGCTTGGTTTTTTGCCTGGAGTTTGTTAGCCACCAGAAATTTAAGATATTTTATTTCCGGACTTACTCTATTTGGGATAATAATTTCCTATCTTCTAATAAAAGTTGAAAAGGAAAATAGATACTTTACAAAGATATTAATTTTTCTTGTTTTCCTTATGTTGATAAATAATATTGGCTGGAGTTTAATTATACTTACCAAGAACAAAGACCCCTGGGGCGTGGTTTTGGGCAGGGAATCGAGGGAGGAATATTTATATAGGGATAGCATAGGCTTTAACCTAATGCCCTATTATTTTCCAGTGGTCAAGTATATTAATGAAAATTTACCATTGGATGCAAAGGTTTTGTTTATAGGCGAAGCGAGAGGTTATTATTGCGAGAGAGAGTTTGTTACCAGTCTGGCCGAAGACCCCTACAGTATTGTTATCAGATTGGTGAGATCTTGCAAGGATACTGATGAGTTGTTAGAAAGACTTAAGAATTTGGGCATTACCCATGTTTTGTATAATCGAAGGGAGGGATATCGTCTAAAAGGGTACAAAATTTTCGATTGGCAAGATGAGGATTTTCCAATTTTCCATAAGTTCTGGAGGAACAACCTGAAGCTAATCTGTGCTGAAAAAGACGTTTATCTCTTCGAGGTCAGATATGAAGGAAATGAACGCATCAATTATGTGGAGATATACGAAACTCCGGAGATGGAGGGGTATATAATGGAGGCGAGAAACCGAATTGCTCGAAACAAGGTCGATCAAGCCTTCAATCTCCTGCAAAAAGCCAATAAGATAATGCCTGATTCAGCAGTAGTTCATTTCAATCTTGGTTTCGTATATATGAAGAAAGGAAACCTCGAACAAGCCATAAAAGAGTGTAAATATTCCCTTGTTCTCAATCCCTATGACGGGGACGCCGCCTTACTTTTGGGGTACTTATATTTTCGGAAGAGAGATCTAAATAATGCTTGGGAAAATTTCAAAAAAGTCATAGAATTGAAGCCAGATTCAGCTGAGGGTCACGGGAATTTGGGTTTAGTTTACGCTGAGATGAAAAAATATAAAGAGGCAATAGAGGAATTAAAGATAGCGGTGAAATTAGCTCCCAAAAATGAGAATTTCAGAAATCTGCTAACAAATCTGCAAGAAATATACTCAGTTGAAGAAAGGAGAAGATAATGAATGTAGCAGTTATAGGTGCAGGATACTGGGGTCCCAACCTGGCCAGAGTCTTTTTTGAGCTGCCGGGCTGTAATATCCATACAATTTGTGACAAGAAAAAAGAGCGCCTCGATTCTATCAAAGCATCTTTTCCGAATATAAAAACAACCCAAGACTACAAGATCTTACTGAAAAATCCTGAGTTAGAAGCAATTGCCATAGTCACCGAGGCGCAACATCATTATGAGATTGCCAAGGAATGCCTGCTTGCCGGTAAACATGTATTAGTGGAGAAGCCATTAGCTCTCAATAGTCACGAATGTGAAGACTTAATCGGCATTGCCAAAGCTAAAAATCGCATCCTCATGGTTGGACACTTGCTTGAGTACCATCCTGCAGTTCGTAAATTGAAAGAGCTCATAGACAGCGGAGAAATAGGGAAGGTCTACTACATTTACTCACAGAGGGTAAATTTAGGGGAAATAAGGCGTTATGAAAATGCATTATGGAGTTTTGGCCCTCACGATGTATCGGTCATACTCTATTTTTTAGGAGAAGAACCAGAAAGTGTAAATGCCCTTGGGGAATCTTATCTGCAAGAAAATATACAAGACGTCGTTTTTGTGAACTTACATTTTAAGGATAAAGGAATGGCTCAGGTTCATCTTAGCTGGCTTGATCCACATAAGATTAGGAAGTTCACCATTGTAGGAAGTAAAAAGATGGTCGTGTTTGATGACATGGAAAGTTCTGAAAAGATTAAAATCTATGACAAAGGAGCCGATTCCCCGGGAAAATACGTCTCCTACGGAGATTCCATCACATTAAGGATTGGCGACATCAGTATACCTAAGATAGATATGAAGGAACCCCTTAAAATTGAATGCCAGCATTTCTTAGACTGCATTAGGGAGAATAAACGCCCCTTGAGTGATGGAGCAGATGGTTTACGTGTAGTGCGTGTGTTGGAGGCAGCACAGAAGTCGATGGAGAATTACGGGACTTTAGTGAAATTGGAGGGATAGATGGGTCAAGAAGAAAAAAAAGATTATTTCGTGCACGAATCTGCATACGTAGATGAACCAGTTCAGATAGGGAAAGGCACCAAGATATGGCATTTTTCTCACATTATGAAGGGAGCACAGATTGGCGAGAATTGTAAAATTGGTCAAAATGTATATGTAGATACTAATGTGAAAATTGGAAACAACGTTAAGATTCAAAATAATGTCTCTGTGTATAAGAATGTCACTTTAGAAGACAGTGTTTTCTGCGGTCCGTCGATGGTGTTTACCAATGTGTTTAATCCTCGTTCTGATTATCCTCGTAGATTAGATGAATACGGGAAAACCTTAGTCAAACGGGGAGTAACCATTGGGGCCAATGCAACAGTCCTTTGCGGTATTACCATAGGAACATATGCATTCATTGGGGCAGGTGCGGTGGTAACAAAAGAGGTCCCTGATTACGCATTGGCTTATGGTAATCCAGCAAGGATTCAGGGCTGGATGTGTGAATGTGGCACCAAATTGCAATTTACTGATAATAAGGCAGAATGTCAAAAATGCCACAGGCGATATGAAAAAGAAGGAGAGCAAGTAAAGAAAGTGAAGTGATTCTCCAGGTATAAGAATGGAGTATGGAAGGAGAAACTATGTATAAAGGAAAGACAATAGCTGTGGTTGTACCAACTTATAATGAGGAGAAACTTATTGGCAGAGTTTTGGAAACGATGCCGGAATTCGTTGATAAAATAGTTATTGTAGATGATGCGAGTAAAGACAATACAGTGGGAGAAGTGAAGAAATTTGAGGAGACATTGGGTGGGCGGTTAATTCTGTTAGAGCACGAGAAGAACCAGGGAGTTGGTGGAGCGATAGTTACTGGCTATAAATGGGCTAGAGATAACAATATGGATGTCACCGCGGTTATGGCAGGCGACGCTCAAATGGACCCCGCAGACCTTCCCCAATTACTTGATCCTGTGGTTGATGGCCAAGCAGATTACACAAAAGGGAACAGGCTGATTACCGGTGGTACATGGCACATGATGCCCAAAAAGAGATATCTGGGGAACGCTTTCCTTTCACTACTTACTAAAATTGCGTCCGGATATTGGCATGTGGCAGATTTTCAATGTGGCTATACTGCTATTTCTCTAAAAGTTCTCAAGGTGGTAAACCTGGATAAGGTTTACAAGAGATTTGGTATGCCCAACGATTTTTTGGTCAGGTTGAATATCCATTATTTTCGAGTAAAAGATGTGCCCGTCAGAGCTATTTACAATATTGGCGAGAAATCTGGCGTCAAAATATGGAAAATTGCTTTTACACTTTCCTTTTTGTTATTAAGGATGTTCTTTTGGAGAATGAAAGAAAAGTATATTATAAGAGATTTCCACCCTTTAGTTTTCTTCTATTTTTTGGGAATCCCATTTACTGCAATTGGGACGTTTTTTGGATTCTATATGTTCTTTCGTAGGCTCCTCGTAGGTCCTGTTGCGGCAACCAGTGCTCTTTTTGCGGCTTTATTGATTATTGCAGGATTGCAATTTCTTCTGTTTGCGATGTGGTTCGATATGGAATATAATAAGGACCTCAAGTGAACGGCAAAAAAAGAAACAATTTTAGCTGTTACTATAGACGCGGATGACTGACATCTCATTCCTTAAGTGATAGGTTCATCTTTTTCAGGTATTTTCTGTCGATCTTTTTAGTAAGTGTAAAAGAGACACGATTTTCTCGGCGATTTTACCAATCGAATGGTCGGTGCTCTCGATTTCTTGGGTATTCTAGTCGAAGAGGATGTGGAACTTTCTTTGGCTGATGGGTTCTCTTCGATATTTAAACAAGAAAACGGAAGCTCTTCTCGAATTTTTTAAATTTTAAAAAGCTATTATGATGTTATCTCAAAAGATGAGCTGCTTTCTATTCTGGGAGCGTTGAGAGTTACCTTAGAGAACTTTGAACAGGTGCTTACTGGGAGAGCGACTATTTCCGGAGAATTAATCAAAAAGAATTAAAAGTTGATATATATTGTTCTTTATAATTCTAATTTGATGAGAAGAATAAATGAATAAGAACGAGAAACAAAAATTAATGACAGAACAGGGGAACACTTTTATTTCCTTACCAAAGAATTGTAAGCAATAGAATAAGCCCGGAAAAAATTGAAGACTGGCAAAATAAAAAATCTTTTAGTTTATATAAAGAAATACATCCAGTTATGAAATTTATATTAAATTTAGATTTCATTATTCCTCAAATGTTTTAAGAGATTAAAAACATCTTTAGAAGTTTCTCTTTTAGGAGATCACCTTTATTTATTATTTTTTAACATTCATTTGAATATTGCTGATAACTTAATTTAGTGAAAAAGTTTTTGACATTTATATTACAAGACCTATACTGTATAATAATTAGTAGCAAATTTGATGATTTTATTTTCAATATCTTTTTTAGCTATGCCCCAATAAATATTTTTAAATTTTTTGAGTCAAGTTATTCAGGTTATCTTAGAAGATATATCCCTAAAAAGAATGATGTCGTAATTGAAGCCGGCGCATATAAAGGAAATTTTACTATTCTTCTTTCAAGACTTGTTGGAAAAAATGGCAAAATTATCTCCATGGAACCTAATTCTTTAATCTTTAAAATTCTAGAGAGAAGAATTAAAAAATTGGGGCTGAAAAATGTAGTTTTATTAAATAAAAGATTATGGAATAAAAATAAATACATAGAATTTTATGAAGGCAAACAATCAGATAAAGACTTTGGTGTTTTATTTGAAAAAAATATACATAATAAAAAAACAAAGTATAGAATTGAATGTATAACAATTGATGTAATAGTGAAAAAATATAAATTAAATAGAGTTAATTCCATTATCATGGATATTGAAGGAGCAGAAATTGAAGCAATAAAAGGAGCATTTCAAACACTTAAAAAGTTTCAAGTAAATCTTGCTGTAGCAAGTTATCATATAAGAGACGGGAATAAAACTTACAAGGAGTTAGAAAAAATATTTCGAGAACTAAATTATTACACTGAAACATCCAATTATACTCATCTAACAACTTATGCAAGCAAATATAAATTTAAGTAAGAATTAAATTAAAGTTCATTTAAAAAGTATTGGGGTCGTATTCTTGCTGGAGAAAAAGGAGGCTGGGGTTTTATCTTGAAGGTTCTAATTATTAACCCTCCCTGGGAAGTAGAAGATGGATACGGGTGCCGAAGCAATTCTCGGTGGCCACACATCAGGAAAGATAAACACCTCGCTTTTCCTATCTACCTGGGATATGTTGCTGCCATATTAGAGAAGGAAGGAATAGAGACGAAAATCATTGATGCTGTGGCCGAGGAATACGATTCGGAAAAATTTGTCTTAGCTGTGAGTAATGAAAAGCCTAATATTTGTTTTATCGAAACATCAACTCCAACTATAAATGAGGACCTGAGAAATGCAAAATCGCTAAAAGGGTCCTTAAATACAGAGATATTTTTTTTCGGCGCCCACGTTACTACTTTCCACTGGCAAATAATGGAGGAGAACCATTTTCTTACAGGCATTATTCGGGGCGAATTTGAATATACTATTAGAGATATTGCCATGCAAAGGCCCTATCACGAAATTTTAGGATTAACCTTTAGGAAAAAAATCTTCCCTGATGAGATTATCGTCAATAAAGATCGACCATTAATCGAAAACCTGGACGCATTGCCATTTCCAGCTTGGCATCAATTCGACCTCTCTATATATGATAGTTTTCTCCATCGTTCTCCCTCAATAATTATGCTAACCTCCCGGGGTTGTCCTTTTCATTGTACTTTCTGTTTATGGCCAGATGTTCTGTACGGTCATAAACAAAGATTTCGCTCCCCAGAAAATATCTGTGATGAAATAGAAATCTTAATCGAAAAGTATGGGATGAGAGAGATTAAGTTTGATGACGATACTTTTGCTTTGAATAAGAAAAGAGTGATAGCGCTTTGTGATGAGATAAGAAAAAGAGGCTATCACAAAAAGATAGTGTGGAACTGTTTTGGGCACATTACTCAAAGTGATGAAGAATTATATAAATGGATGATGGAAGCTGGATGTGTCCGAGTTAACTTTGGCATTGAATCAGGCTCTCAGAAAATATTAGATATGATTAAGAAAAAAATCGATATGGAGAAAGCAAAAGAAACAATATCCATCTGTAAGAAATTAGGGATAGAAACATATTGCACTTTTATGGTTGGTTTTCCTCATGAAAATGAAGAAGATATTGAACAGAGCATTAGCACAGCAATTAAACTCAACCCTGACTTCATTCAGGTAAGTTACGTGGTGCCTTATCCAGGCACACAAATGTACAATGAAGGAATGAGAGACAAACGGCTGGTTCATGCCGAGAAGTGGGAAAATTATTGTTCAACTGGTCCAGCAATTTTTACAGGAGAAATTTCTCCCCGAAGGATACAACAACTCTATTATTTATTCTGGAGAAGATTTTACCTCCGCTCAAAATATGCTCTCAAAATTTTGAACAGGATATCCAAATCACCCAAAGAATTCAAAAAAGTAATCAGGGGATTCTTGTCATTTTATAAAAGATTCCTGTAGTCAAAGGGCGGCGAAATGAAAATCGGTATCATCATCGCTATAGGGTTTAAAGAATTGCACGGCGGAAACATCAGGTGTTTCTACTTAGTAAAGGAATTGGTGCGAAGGAAACACGAAATAACGATTTTCCATGGCGTAACCGAAGATGCTAAGGATTCTTCGAGAAGATTCGGATGTAATTGTGTGGGGGTAGGTAGGTCGACTTCGAGATGGCAGTCTAATTTTAGAAAAATGTTGAACAGTCTTTATTTCATCCTGAAGATGAAAAAAATTCTTAAGAATTTCGATTTCGATGTTCTTTTTGGGATTAATGTAGTCCACTCCATCCCGATAGTTTGGCAAAAAGAGGCAAAATCCACAATACTTTACGTTGATATGTTTAGTGATTTATTTGAGGCTGAACAGAGGTACCATTTTCTGGGTTATCCGGTTTCGAGAATTATTAGATGGATTGAAAATTGGACTATTAGAAGAGCGGATCGGGTAATGATGATTACGGAAACAATGAAAAGTATGATAAGAAAACCATTTTCTCAAAAGATAGTGGTGATTCCTGACGGTGCAGATACGGAGATATTTACACCTGGTAGGAATGCAAACGACATAAAAAGAAAGTACGGAATTGGTGATGAGCCGATAATCGGTTATCAGGGAGGAATATCTCGTCACGAAGGTCTGCAGTTTTTGGCAATGGCTGCTCCTTTTGTGCTCAAGGAGATTCCTGAGGCGCGTTTTTTAATTTCCGGAAAAGGAGAATATTTATCGGAGATAAAAAAAATAATAGAAAAGAACAGGACCCAGGATCATTTCATATTTACCGGTTGGCTCGATTACTATAGAATACCTGAGATATTAACAGCCACGACGGTTAGTGTTGTTCCTATGCCTGACATACCATTTTCCAGGGCTATAATTTCCTTCAAACTTTTGGAAGGTTTAGCTTCAGGCACTCCGTTAGTGGTCAGTGACCTGCCTGGGGTAAAGGAAATAGTTGATGAGACTATGGTTACTTTTACTCAAGTAGAAAATCCCCGAAGGTTTGCTCAGGATATAATAAAAGTTCTACATATGGATAAAGAAAAAATAAAGTTAATGACAGCAAAGGGACGCCGGAGAATAGAAAAATTGGACTGGCGTAAGATAGCGATGGTAGACGCTGATTTCATTGAAGGAAAGGATATTTCTGAAAAGGTTAAACATTTATTCGCCTAGAGAGGAGATAGCGTATGGGTAAAATTTTAGTTACTGGAGGAGCTGGTTTTGTCGGTTCTCACGTTGCTGAATACTATGCAAGGAAAGGTAAAGACGTTGTAGTATTGGATAATTTATCCCGGGGGAAACTTTTGGGAAAGAGTGAGAAGAATGCTGAATATAACTGGAATTATTTAAGACAATACAAGAATATCTCTTTAATCAAAGAAGATATAAGGAATCTGGAACTTCTTACGGAAACTTGCAGAGATGTAGACATTATAATTCATGCCGCTGCACAAACAGCTGTAACTACTTCGCTAAGTGACCCCTGGTCCGATTTTTCAGTTAATGCTTTGGGCTCTTTTAATCTACTGGAAGCGGTGCGAAGAGCGAAAATCAAACCGGTAATTATTTACTGTTCTACCAACAAAGTATATGGAGAAAATGTGAACAAAATCGGTGTTATCCAGGAAGAGTCCCGTTACCGATTTGAAGATAGATATGGAAAGGGTATTTCCGAAAACTTCGACATCGATTTATGTGAACACACCCCTTATGGTTGTTCCAAGTTGACAGGTGATTTATATATGCAGGATTATGCCTGGATGTATGGGTTAAAAGTTGGCGTTTTCCGGATGTCCTGCATCTATGGTACAAGGCAGTTTGGGGTAGAGGACCAGGGATGGCTTGCCTGGTTTGCCATTGCTACGATTTTAAATAAACCAGTAACCATTTATGGTGATGGCAAACAGGTCAGAGACGTGTTATACATTACTGATTTGATAGAGGCTTATGACGCTTTTATTAAAAGCGACCTTTCCCATGGCGTATTTAATATCGGTGGCGGTCCCCAAAATACTTTATCTTTGTTAGAGTGTTTGAACCTATTAGAAGAAATTACTGGAAAAAGAGCTAAGATAAAATTCAGTGATTGGCGTCCTAGTGACCAGAAAGTTTATATTTCCGATATATCTAAGGCAAAGGAAGAATTAAACTGGAATTCGCTAATTAAGCCCAAAGAAGGGGTAAGGAAATTGGTTGAATGGATTGATGAGAATAGAAAAATCTTTAAATAGGAGAGGAAAGGATGAGCACTAATGTTCTGGTTACTGGAGGTGCAGGTTTTATTGGCTCCTTCATTGTCGACAAATTGATAGAAAAGGGTTATAAAGTAAAAGTATTTGACAACCTGGATTCCCAGGTTCACCCTGGGAGTCGGTTGCCTGCTTATTTAAATCGAGAAGCAGAATTTATCCAGGGGGACATTCGAGATTATGAAAAATTAGCAAAAGTAGTTAAGGAAGTGGGGATTATTTTCCACTATGCTGCCAGAGTGGGAGTGGCACAATCACAGTATGAGATTAAAAAATACGTCGATGTTAACATTGGAGGTACCGCTAACCTATTGGACATTCTGGTTAACAAGAGACATACTATTAAAAAATTAATCGTAACTACCTCTATGAGTAGTTATGGAGAAGGGAACTATCGCTGTAGTAAATGTGGTATTGTACGTCCTCCCTTGAGAAGTGAGGAACAGATGGAGAAGAAGGATTGGGAGTTATATTGTCCAAATTGTGAGCGTAAGGTTGGACCTGTTCCCACGGATGAGAGAGCAAGGAGAGTTTCCAATTCCATCTATGCTATTACTAAGATGGGACAGGAAGAGATGGTGATGAATATTGGAAAGACCTATTCTATCCCTTCGGTGGCCTTACGACTTTTTAATGTTTATGGACCACATCAATCTCTTTCTAACCCTTACACGGGAGTTGTTGCCATATTTATGAGTAGGATAAAGAATGGGCGTCCTCCTGTTATTTATGAAGATGGAATACAAACCAGGGATTTCGTTTCCGTTCACGATGTAGTTCAGGCTAATATGTTAGCTTTGGAAAAAGATGAAGCAAATTATGAACTGTTTAATGTTGGTTCAGGAGTAGCCAGGAGCATCAAAAGTATAGCTGAGACTTTAGCCAGGTTGTGCCATGCAGATATTGTGCCAGAGATAACTAAAAAATTTAGAAAGGGCGATGTCCGACACTGCTTCTCCGACATTTCCAAGATTAAGGATAAATTGGGATTTAAACCAGTTATATCTTTTGAAGAAGGAATGAAGGAATTGATTGAATGGTCAGACAAAGAGCCGTCCACAGATAAGTTTGAGCAAGCCTATGAAGAATTGAAGGAGAAAGGACTTATATAACGGAGATTTCCGGGAACGATATAAATTGATAAATATAAAAGCTATAACCACATTTAAAAGCAAAAGCATTTCATTAATTATTCTAATTTCATTAATAGTTTGGGCAGGTATCTATGTTAAAAATCATATCGATGAGTTTGGAATAATTTTTAGCCTATCCTTAAAAGATATTGGAATTTTATTATTTCTATCTTTATTAGAGATATTCTTAGTAGGTCTATTAACCAAGATAATAACCAAGTCATTTGGAATAGACCTAACAAGTAGAGAATGGTTTGGCTTATCTGTAGTTACCAGGTTAGGGAATTATTTGTTGCCCTTCAAAGGGGGAGCTGGGTTAAGGGGAATCTATTTGAGAAAATATCACGATTTTCCTTATACTTACTTTTTGACAGCCTTAGTAGCTACATCGGTGATGGTTTTTTTTGTTAACTCCAGTATCGGAGTAGCGGGGATGTGTTTAGTATACGCTTACTATAAAATATTTAACTGGATTGTTTTCGGAGCCTTAGGTATATTCTTTCTCTTATTCTTAGCAATTATTATTTTTTCACCGAGAGTGCCAAATTTTAGAAGTAATTTCTTGAACAAAATTAGTAATGCTATCGATACATGGCATGATATAAAAAAGAACACCTTTGTGGTTTCTAAGTTACTGTTAATTGTTTTATTACACGCCTTTATTAACATTCTCATTATCTTTTTTGCATTCCGTGCTTTTTCAGTTAATATTTCCTTAACACAAACTATGATAATAGCATCATTATCTATCCTTTCTATGTTAATAGGGATAACTCCCGGTTCTCTAGGTATAAATGAAGCGGTTATTGTCTTTTCTTCGCGGTTGTTCCAGATAACAACGGCTCAAGGTCTATTAGTGGCTACATTGAGACGTATAGTTGTGTTATTCTGGGTTTTTACTTTGGGCCCAATTTTCAGTTATATATTAATAAGGAGAAGAGGACAAAATAAGGATTGAAAACCGGAATCCTTTCGAAGGTAATACCTCCTCTAAATAAATTCTTGCTTATACGAGAGATATTACCTTGAAACAAATTTTTATCAAATTCCACGACAGGACATTCTAGCTACCCAACTATTCATGGTACGCTTGACAAAACGAAGTTTTTTATGTTATATTACTGTATTAGCACTCGGATAGTAAGAGTGCTAATTTAGGGGTGAGCGATGAATATGAACGATCTTAAGGAGCGAAAAAAGAAGATCCTGCAAGTGGTAATTCACCATTATGTGAGGACAGCAAGACCTGCGGCTTCCAGGATGATTGTCAGGGATTACGATTTTCCTTTCAGTTCTGCTACTATTCGTAATGTTCTGGCAGAGCTGGAAGAGGAGGGATATTTGACTCATCCCTATACTTCGGCAGGTCGAATTCCCACAGATAAGGGTTACCGTTTTTATGTGGATCGTCTGATGGAGGCGCAGAAGTTAACTCAGGAGGAGGAAAGGCGCATCGCGAAGGAATATCGAGATAAGAGAAGAGGACTGGAAGAGGTCATGCGGCAGACGAGCAAGATGTTATCTCTTATTTCTCACCAGGCTGGTTTTATATTGACTCCTACGCTGGACAGGAGTTTCCTTAAGCATATTGAGTTGATCCCCTTAGGAGAGAAGAGGATATTGGCTGTTCTTGTCATTCAGGCGGGGTTGATCAGACATAAGACTATCCAACTTAACTATGGCTTGAAACGGAGTCAACTATATAGAATTTCTAAAATATTAAACGAAAAACTCTCTGGTTTGCCCTTATCTCAAATGAGAGAAGAGATGAATAGGATAATTGAACAGGAATCTAATAAATACCTCGGTTTACTGCAAGCCGCAAAGGGCTTGATAGGTCAAGCTTTCACTTCTGAAGAGTCTGAGATATATCTGGAAGGTTCGGCTAATATTTTGGCTTCTGTTAAAGAAGACTTATATGATTACGCAGGGGTGGGGTCTGTCTTTCGGGCTATAGAAGAGAAAAGGATTATTCTCGATATTGTGAGAAGACTTGTCCAGAGTGAGGGTGTAAAAGTGCTAATTGGAAGAGAGAATTTATATCCCGAATTGAAGGATTTCAGTGTAGTGAGTTCTACCTATAAATCTGGAAATAGGGTAGTAGGCGCATTAGGGATAATCGGGCATAAGAGGATGGAGTATCCCAAGATGGTCGCTTTAGTCGATTTCGTAGCCAAAATTGTTAATAATATACTAAACTCAGAAGGAGGATAAATATCTAATGAAATGCGGAGAAAAGCCTTCAGAACCAGCAATAGATTCCCATTTGGAAAATAAACTGAGCGAACTGGAAATATTGAGACAATCGTTTGAAGAGAAAAAGAAATTAGCTGATAGTTACTACGACCAGCTTTTGAGGCTTAAAGCAGAGTTCGACAACTATCGAAAGAGGATAGAAAAAGAGAAGGAAGAATTGGTTGAGTTTGGTAAACAGGAACTGGTGGTTAAGCTCCTTAATATACTGGACAGTTTCGACCTCGCCTTACATTCAACCAAAGATGAGAAAAATGAAGCTAAGGCAATTAAAAAAGGAGTAGAGTTAATTCACAAGCAGTTTAGAGAACTACTGGAAAAAGAAGGGTTGAAGAAATTGAAGGTTCAGGGAGAAAAGTTTGACCCAAATTTACATCATGCGGTTGAGTATCAAGAATCGGATAAGCATAAGGATAACGAGATATTAAAGGAAATACGTTCTGGTTACCTTCTCCACGATAGAGTTATAAGGCCAGCAATGGTAGTAGTAGCCAAGGCTAAAAAACAAGACAAATAATTGAGAAAGTAGGGGTGGCCCGCCGTGGCCACCCGAGGAAAGGGACGACACAGCGGTCGTCCCCTACGGGATTGAATTCGTTTGACACTCCAACCTCCCTTTCGAGAGGACTCCAAATAATTGGAGTAGCACCGCTTGCGGTGCGTTTACGCGAAACAAGTTTCGCTACTCCAAAAATTCTGGAGTCCCCCGATACATCGGGATGGTCGCCCAACTGGTCAAACTTTCGTTTGACACTCCAAAACTCAAATTCTAAAGGAGGTTAGTAAATGGCAAAGATAATAGGTATTGATCTGGGAACTTCCAATTCTGCAGCAGCAGTTATGCTGGGAGGAAAACCTACAATTATTCCCAGCGCCGAGGGTACTACCCTGGGGGGAAAGGCTTTCCCTTCTTATATCGCTTTTACAAAGGATGGACAGCGACTTGTGGGAGAGCCTGCCAGGAGACAAGCGGTCTCCAATCCCGAAGGAACAGTGATGGCGGCAAAGAGAAAGATGGGTACTGACCATAAGTATAAGATTTTGGGAAAGGAGTATACTCCTCAGGAGATATCCGCGTTCATCCTGCAGAAGATAAGAGAGGATGCAGAAGCATTTGTGGGCGAGAAAATAGAGAAGGCGATAATTACCTGCCCTGCCTACTTTAATGATAATCAGAGACAGGCTACAAAGGATGCGGGGAGAATTGCCGGATTAGATGTGGAGAGGATTATCAATGAACCAACAGCAGCCTCTTTAGCCTATGGAATAGACAAGGCGGGAAAGGAACAGAAGATTATGGTCTTCGACTTTGGAGGAGGAACTCTCGACGTTACCATTCTGGATATGTACTTTGATAAGACAGAAAAGACCAGTGGCTTTCATGTGGAGGCAACTGCTGGAGATACCCATCTCGGCGGGACAGATATGGATAATACTCTAATTGATTATTTAGCAGAGGAGTTTAAGAAGGAAACAGGTATAGATGTGAGAAACGACAAAATGGCTTTTCAACGGCTAAGGGAGGCAGCGGAAAAGGCAAAGATTGAGCTTTCCACTACCCTTACCACAGAGATTAACCTCCCCTTCATTACTGCTGATGCTGGCGGACCAAAACATTTGGTAAAGAGCCTAAGTAGAGCGAAGATGGAGGAGCTGGTCACCCCTACTGTGGAGAAGTGCCGGGACTCAGTGGACCAGGCTCTCAAAGATGCCAAGACTACTCCTGACGGAATTGACCGCATAATTATGGTGGGGGGACCTACAAGGATGCCCATTGTTCAGCGCTTTGTGGAGAACCTTGTGGGGAAAAAGGTTGAAAGAGGTGTTGACCCTATGGAATGCGTGGCTATGGGCGCTGCCATCCAGGCTGGCGTGATTACTGGAGATGTTAAGGAAATCCAGCTCTTGGACGTAACCCCACTTTCCCTGGGAATAGAGACATTGGGAGGAATATTCACAAAATTGATTGAAAAGAACACTACCATTCCTACCAAGAAAAGTCAAATCTTCTCCACGGCAGCAGATAACCAGCCAGCGGTAGATGTCCACGTCTTGCAGGGAGAGCGCCCTATGGCCAGGGATAATACTGAACTGGGGACATTTCAGCTTGTAGGTATTCCTCCTGCTCCTCGCGGGATACCACAGATTGAAGTAACTTTCGATATAGACGTAAATGGCATTCTTCATGTAACTGCAAAAGATCTGGGAACAGGGAAAGAACAGAGTATGAAGATTACCGCTCCTATGAAACTCTCTGAGGAAGAGATAGAAAAGATGGTTAAGGAAGCTGATAAATTTGCCAGTGAGGATAAGAAGCGAAAAGAGGAAGCTGAACTGAGAAATCAGGCGGATACGATGGTCTATTCTACAGAGAAGTCATTGAAGGAGTATGGAGATAAAGTTTCCCAAGAGGAGAGAGAAAAAATAGAGAAAACCTTGAAAGCGGCAAAGGAGGCTTTGGCAGGAAGCGACCTGGAAAAGATAAAAAAGACTCAGGAGGAACTTAGCAAGGCTTCCCATAAATTAGCTGAGGAAGTCTATAAGGAAGCAGCGAAAAAGAGAGAAGCAAAGCCGCAAGAAGAGAAAGAGACAAAGAAAGAGGAGAAAAAGGAAGAAAAGAAGAAAGAAAAAGAAGATGTAATTGAGGCTGAATACGAAGAAAAAGACGAAGGCGAGGAAAAGAAAAATTGAAAATGTGCCTACAGATGTCAGGAGTGTGAAACGAAAGTTTCACTGGTCAAGCTTTTGCTTGACACTCCAAGAAACCATTGTAGGCACAGATTCAATCTGGATTTCCTTGGAGTAGCGGACTTTAGTCCGCGTTTTAAGACGCAGGTTGAAACCTGCTACTCCAACATTATTGTAGGCACAGATTTCCCGATTGAAAATCGGGATGCGGAGTAGAAGAATTTGGCTAAGAGAGATTACTATGAGGTCTTGGGCATAAATAAGGATGCTTCTCTCGGTGATATTAAGAAGGCATTTCGTAGTTTAGCCCTTCAATATCATCCTGATAGAGTTGCCCCGGAGAAGAAGAAAGAAGCAGAGGAGAAGTTTAAAGAGATGTCCGAGGCATATGCTGTGCTTTCTGATCCCAAGAAGAAAGTCCAGTACGACCAGTTCGGCCATGCTGGAATCGATGCCAGTTACACTTATGAAGATATTTTCCGTGGGGCAGATTTTAGGGGCTTTGAGGATATTTTGCGTGGTTTCGGCTTTGGAGAGTCGGCCTTTGGCGACCTTTTCGATTTCTTTGGCGCAGGCAGAGGCAGGAGGAGAAGAGCAACCAGAGGTATGGACCTTGAATATAGTCAAAGCATAACGTTGGAAGAAGCAGCCACAGGGACAGAGAAAGAGATCGGGATTTTCCATACGGTAACCTGTTCCCAATGTGCAGGGACTGGCGCCAAGCCGGGAACAGGAAGGAAGACTTGTCCCCAGTGCCAGGGTACAGGGCAGCTCAGTTATAGCCGGGGAGGATTCTTTACTTTTAGTTTTTCTCAGACCTGTAGTCGCTGTGGTGGCTCAGGTGAAGTCATTGAGACACCCTGTGCGGTATGTAATGGCAGAGGCAAAGTTAAAAAGAGTTCTTCTATTTCTTTAAAGATTCCGCCAGGAGTGGATACGGGAATAAGCATAAGGGTGAGGGGAAAAGGCGAAGCCGGAGAAATGGGTGGTCCCAGTGGAGACCTCTATGTGGTAATCCATGTAAAGCCCCATAAGATTTTTGAGCGTGAAGAAAACGACCTGTATATAGAGGTTCCCATACTGTTTACTACAGCTTGCCTTGGTGGCGAGGTCGAAGTTCCCACTCTAAAAAGTAGTGTAAAAATGCGTGTTCCTCCGGGCACACCTACAGATAAAGTATTTAAACTTAAGGGAAAAGGGATGCCCAGCCTTCATGGTAGAGGTCAGGGGGATGAGTATGTAAAAGTGATTGTCCAGGTGCCCAGTAAGCTCACCTCTGAAGAGAAGAAATTGCTGGAAGAGTTCCGACGTCTGGAACGTGAACATAGTAAAGGAATTTTCAAGAAGATGTTCAGGCAATGAAATGTCCCAGAGTTACAAAGCCCGAACCTTCAAACTTATCACTTTTGAACGGGGTGTTTAACAATGCCCCATTTTTTTGTATCACCAAAAGATATAAAAGGTAACGAAATTCTGATTACCGGCAATGAAGCAAAGCATATTATAACTGTTCTCAGGAAGAGGGAAGGGGATAAGATAGATATATTTGATGGGTATGGGAATGAGTTCAGAGTGAGGATTTTGGAGATAGATAGATATGCAGGGCTTCCCAGAGTAAAAGCAGAGATAATTACCCAAAAAAGAAAGGAAACAGAGCCAAAACTCAAGATAATGCTCTTCCAGGCGATTCCTAAAGGGAATAGGCTCGACTTCATTATTCAGAAGTCTACGGAGATAGGTATTTCAGAAATAGTGCCCATAACTACTGAAAGAACGATAGTAAGACTCGATTGTAAGAGGATTAAACAAAGAGCTCTTCGCTGGCAGAAGATTGCCCAGGAAGCGGCAAAACAATCGAGGAGAAGCGCCATACCCAAAGTGGGTCCTGTTTTAGATTTCTCCCAGGCATTGAAGGAATTTTCAGCGAAAAAGCCCCGGATGGGCATAATCGCCTGGGAAATGGAAGAGAAAAACCACTTAAGAAAGGTGCTGAGAAGTAGTGTAGGGGGTGGAATTTCCCGGTTGCCTCTGGCTATATTTATTGGTCCTGAAGGTGGGTTTACTCCAGAAGAGGTGGATGAGGCAAGGAGAGCGGGAGTGGTCCCGGTCAGTTTGGGGTCCAGGATACTACGCAGCGAAACTGCGGGACTGGTTGTTGCCATAGTAGCCCTTTACGAATCACGAGACCTTGGCTGATTGAGTGACTCTTATCAGGGGAGGGGGAAGAACAGTAAACTTAAAGCATTTTCTTAAGTTTTATATGATATGAAAAGCATAAATATTCATTAAGATTTTGACAAATTTTTAAAGTAATTTATGAACTTTAATTATGGTATTTGGGAGTCCAGAATTTTGGAGTAGCGAAACTTGTTTCGCGTTAATAACGCAGAGCAAGCTCTGCTGCTCCAGTCTTTTGGAGTCCTCCCGAAAGGGAGGTTTTGGTAGAAGGGAACCTTGCTTTCGCAAGGACTCCAGGTATTTCGAATTTAGTTATTAGTGTTTTGAAAGGAGAAAAGAATGGTTAAACTTCAAAAGGAGCCTAAATTGAATAGTCCTTATCTGGTTGCAGCATGGCCGGGCATGGGGAATGTGGCATTAAAAGCAGCCACTTATTTAAGGGAGAAATTGAGGGCAGAAGAATTCGGAGAGATTGAAGCTGACGGATTCTTCCACCCCGTGAATGCTTCTATCCAGGGTAATATCATAGAAACACCGAAATTTCCCAAAAGCAAGTTCTACTACTGGAAAGACAGTAAGTCTCTGCATGACTTGGTGATATTTTTGGGCGAAGCTCAACCTTCCCAGGAAAAAGAGTATGAATTTGCTTGTGAAATTTTAGATTTGGCAGGAAAGTTTGGGGTGGAAAGAGTATATACTTTTGCAGCCATGCCTTCTGTTATGGAACATACCAACGAGCCCAAAGTTTGGGGAGTGGTAACTCATCCTTCCCTGGCAAAGGATTTAATAGATTACGGGGTCTCTTTGATGAACGAGGGGCAAATCAGCGGGATGAATGGGTTATTATTAGCAGTGGCCAAGGAGAAAGGATTTCAAGGCATCTGCTTGTTAGGTGAACTCCCCTATTATACTATCCAGATAGAGAATCCTAAATCCTCTAAGGCAGTTTTGGAAATCCTGTGTAAAATGCTAGGAATGGAAGTAGACACCTCAGAGCTCGATTACCAGGCAAAGCAAATAGAGGGAGGGATTGAAAAATTTGTCGATTACTTTAAACTCCAGGGAATGCATGAGCTAAAAAAACCAATAAGTGACGAGGAAATTGAGAAAATAAAAGAGGGCCTTAACGCCCACACCAGGATTCCAGATTCTGCTAAAGAGAAGATTCAAAAACTCTTCCAGGAAGCAAAAAAAGACATCTCCAAGGCAAGAGAATTAAAAGCAGAACTGGACAGATGGGATATATATAGGCAGTATGAAGATAAGTTCCTTGACCTGTTCAAGAAAGGTCACCATTAAAAAGTGACAGGCACTTTTTCGGTTCGGGAGTAAATTTTACGGGGACAAGCCTTTGGGCGACCATAAAGGTCGCCCCTACGCGACCAAAATCATTACGGGCATAAAGCCCTACACTACGAAGACCATTACTGTCTGAGTAGGTAAATATGAGACAAAAGAGTATTGCTACATATACTGTGGGATGTAAAGTTAACCAGTATGAGACAGCCCTTATTGAAGAAGAGTTAGCAGAGAGAGGGTTTAGGATAGTCCCCTTTTCTCAGACTGCCGATTATTATCTGATTAACACTTGCACCGTTACCCTGAGGACTGACCAGAAGTGCCGTGAGTATATCCGTTCTGCTCTCAAGAGAAACCGCAGGGCAAAAATAGTGGTTACAGGATGTTATGCCCAGAGGAGCTCCCAGGAGTTAAAAAGAATTTCTCCTCAATGTCAGGTCTTTGATAACTACCAGAAGAGGCATATTGCAGAATGTTTAGCAAAAGAAGCTTTTGCAATAGAAAAGACCAGAGAATCTCCCAAAAAGCTTAAATTGATAAGCAAGTTTCCTCACCACACTCGCGCCTTTGTAAAAATTCAGGATGGCTGCAGGTCTTTCTGTTCCTACTGCATCATTCCCTATGTGAGAAAGGAGGTTTCCTCCAGACCCATTAGTGAGGTGTTAAACGAAGTTAACAGGCTCTTGGATTCCGGGTATAAAGAGATTGTCCTTTGCGGCATCAATTTGGGGAGTTATCACCAGCTCATTCCTCTTCTGGAGAAGCTCAACTGTTTACCGGGGCTAGAGAGAATAAGAATTAGTTCAATTGAGCCTTTGCATATTAATGAAGAATTCATCGGAGCAATGAAGTCTCTTTCCAAAATATGCCACCATCTCCATATTCCCCTGCAGAGTGGCGATGACCATATGTTGAAGCTGATGAATCGGAAATACACGACTCAGGATTATCAAAAGATTATGGAAATGGTGCGCAAAAGTATCCCTGATGTGGGGATTTCTACTGATTTGATTGTGGGATTTCCTGGTGAAACAGAACGAAGATTTTACAATACTTATGATTTTGTGAACAAGATGAGTTTCTCTAAGATGCACATATTCAGGTTCTCTCCCAGGCCGGGCACTCTGGCCAGTAGATTACCCGGGAAAGTCTCTGCTTCTGAAATGAGATGGCGCAGCAGGATACTCGATAATTTAGAAAAAGAACTAAGAGAAAAATTTTACCGGGAATATTTGAACAAGGAACTAGTGATTCTCTTTGAACGAAAAGTGCAGGGAAAAAGGGAGAACGGAAGAGCCTTCCATTCCGGTTTCTCAGGTAACTACATTAGAGTCCTCGCCCCGGTAAGCGAGGCTGAGTTGAATAGGTTGATTTCTGTGAGGATTAACGATGTAAACTGTGAATTTGCCATAGGAGAGATTCTACATTGAGGGAAGACATAAGGAACTTTTCCATTATTGCCCATATAGACCATGGGAAGTCTACTCTTGCCGACAGGATTTTAGAGTTTACCAAGGCGGTAAGTGCCAGGGAGATGAGAGACCAGGTTCTGGACGATATGGACCTGGAGAGGGAGAAAGGAATTACCATAAAGGCAAAAGCAATCAGACTCGACTATGTTGCCAGTGATGGTAAGAAATATATTCTGAATCTAATTGATACCCCGGGACATGTCGATTTCACCTATGAAGTGGCACGGAGTCTTGTTGCCTGTGAAGGGACTCTTCTGGTTGTTGATGCTTGCCAGGGAGTTGAGGCCCAGACCCTGGCAAATGCCCATCTGGCTAAGGAAAATAATCTAAAGATTATTCCGGTGATAAATAAAATCGATTTACCAAATGCAGATATATTAAGTGTGAAACGTCAAATTATGAAGATTATGAATGTTGATGAGGGGGATATTCTTCAGACAAGTGCTAAGTTGGGAAAAGGGATAAAAGAGGTGCTGGAAGCGATTGTTCACCAGATTCCTCCTCCTCGTGGCTCTCCTGATGGACCACTTTCTGCACTGGTCTTCGACTCGGTCTTCGATCCTTACCGGGGAGCAGTTATATATGTAAGAGTATTCGATGGTACCCTACGCCAGGGAATGAAAATAGAGATGATGTCTACAGGAAAAGTTTTTGAAGTTAATGAACTGGGCGTGTTCCATCTAAAGATGGTATCTGCTCCCAGCCTTGAGGCTGGCGAAGTAGGGTATCTGGTTGCTGGTATAAAAGATATACATAGTGTGAAAATTGGAGATACAATTACCGACCCTTCGAGGCCAAAAGCAGAGCCTTATGGCAGGTTAAGGGAGGTAAAGCCTTTTGTCTTTTGTGGGCTCTACCCTGTGGATAGTGGAGATTACGAACATTTGAAGAAAGCTCTGGAAAGGCTCGGGCTAAACGATGCCTCATTTGAGTACCAGGCGGAGGATTCAGTGCTTGGCTATGGCTTTCGCTGTGGATTCTTGGGACTTCTGCACATGGATATAATCAGGGAGCGCCTGGAGAGAGAATATGACCTGGATCTGGTTATCACTGCTCCCAATGTGGTTTACCGAATAAAGAAAGTTAAGGGAGGAAAGAAAAAGAAAAAGGCTTCCCCGGAGGAAGAAGAGGAAACAGTTTATATAAATAACCCAGCCAACCTTCCGCCAGAAAATGAGATTGCCGAGATCGCCGAACCTTTCGTCAGGGTGACCATTATTCTGCCCGGTGAGTTTCTGGGAGGAGTAATGAAACTTATGGAGAAAAGAAGGGCAAAGTTTATTTCTATGAAATATATAAATCCTCAAAGAGTAATTTTGACTTACGAATTGCCCCTTGCGGAAATGATAGCCGGTTTCTATGACCGGTTGAAGTCGGTCAGCCGTGGATTTGCCTCTCTCGATTATCAGCATATCGGTTATAAGGCAGGAGATCTGGCAAAATTGGTAATACTGATAAATTACCAACCGGTGGAGGCCCTTTCTGTAATTCTTCCCCGGGAAAAGGCATTTTATCGAGCACAGAAAATTGCTAAGGAGTTAAAGGAAGTAATTCCCAGACAGCAGATTCCTGTGCCCATTCAAGCCAAAATCGAAAATAAAATCATTGCTCGGGAAACAATTAGAGCTTTCCGCAAGGATGTAATTGCCAAGTTATACGGCGGAGATATTACCAGAAAGAGGAAACTTCTGGAAAAACAGAAGGAAGGCAAGAAAAAAATGAAAAGATTAGGAAAAGTAGACATTCCCCAGGAGGCCTTTCTAACTTTCTTAAAATTTAATGAGGAGGAGTAAGGAAATGGTGTCCATTTTGTATTATCTAAGTACTGGTATAACAATTGTAGTTATACTTTTTATCTTCTTTAAGTTACCGGAAATGCAGACCGAGCTCAAAATGTTAATCGTTGCCGGAATTTTGGGTGTGGAGACTTTATTGCTTAGGTGGATTACCAAAAGGGCAAAGGAGAAGTTCCTAAATAAAGTTAACATGACCAAAGAGTGGGTGAACACCGGGCTTGTAGCAGTGGTATTAGCATGGGTAATAATGTCTTTTATTATTCAGGCATTTAAGATACCCTCTGGTTCTATGATGGATACACTTAAGATTGGAGACCACATTTTTGTAGCAAAATTTATTTACGGAGTCCATATTCCTTTCAGTAAGAAATACATCTTTCCCCTTCAGGAGCCCAAGCGAAAAGAAATAGTCGTATTTCAGTTTCCCCTTGACCCCAAGAAGGATTTCATTAAGCGATGTATCGGAGTCCCTGGCGATACAATTGAGATAAAAGATAAGAAAGTCTATGTTAATGGTGAACTACAGGAGGAAGAATACGCTATTTATACAGATGAAAAGGTTTATCCCAACTCTAGGCAGATGCCTCTTATGTATAGGAACCGTGACAATCTTGGCCCCCTTGTTGTTCCGGAAGATTTCTACTTTGTGATGGGTGACAACCGCGACCACAGTTATGATAGCCGTTTTTGGGGTCCCTTAGAGAGAGGGAGGATTAAAGGAAAAACGCTTTTCTTATACTGGCCACCAAAGAGGGTAAGGGTAATCAGATAAAAAAATGGGGTCAGTTCTATTTTTGAAAAATGTGAAAAATAGAGCTGACCCCATTTTCAGGCCGAGGGAAAGGGCGGGGAAAGAATGAAAAAAAGTAGCCTGTCCCCTTTTAAAATGAGTCTAATAGGGCATATGGAAGAACTGAGAAGAAGACTCATTATTTGCATCCTTACAGTTCTAGGGTGTTCAATCTTTAGTTACCTCTATTCTGATAAGATTCTCACCTTTTTGAAAAGGCCTTTCCCCCATCCCTTAGTGTTTATAGCACCGCAAGAACCGTTTATCATAACCTTGAAAGTTGCCATATTTGGTGGGATTATATTTGCTTTGCCGATGATAACTTATCAGGTCTGGCAATTTGTTTCCTCAGGTTTAAAAAAGAAAGAAAAGAGGTATTTACTCTTCTACAGTCCATTTTCGCTACTTCTATTCCTGAGTGGGGCAAGCTTTGCTTACTTTCTGGTCATTCCAGTAGGTTTAAGATTTTTGCTCAGTTTCGGTGGTAGTTTTTTGCAGCCCATGATTTCCATAAGCAAATACTTATCTTTCATTACTCTAATGATTTTTGCCTTTGGTATCGTCTTTGAGTTACCACTGGTGTTTCTGTTTCTGACCAGGATGGGCATAGTAACCCCCCAGTTTTTAGCAAAGAAAAGGAAGGTGTTCATTATAGCCATTTTTGTTTTAGCTGCCATTCTTACTCCACCCGATGTTTTCACTCAAATTCTCCTGGCAGTGCCTCTTTTGATTCTTTATGAAGTGAGCATCTGGCTTACAAAGATAGTCGCTCACTAGAGAGACGAAGGAAAAGTTTATATAAAAACCATAATTATAGGGGTATTTTAAGGATGAAAGGGGATTTTTATAGAAGGAAATTATCCAGGAGAGAATTTTTTAAAATGTGTGCTTTTAGCGGCGTTGCTCTGGCGTCGGTTCCTTTGCTCGTTGATATTTTGAAAGCTGCTGCCTCCAGGCCAAAAAGTGGCGAGAAAGGTTTTATTTCCCAGAGAGAGGCGATGTTTTACAAAAAGCTGGATGAAACGACAATTCAGTGTCAGCTTTGCCCCAGGAGGTGCACACTTTCAGAGGGAATGAGAGGATTCTGTCGTTCCAGGGAGCCACATGAAGGTAAGCATTATTCAATGGTATATGGTAATCCCTGTGCCATTCACGTTGACCCCATTGAGAAGAAACCTCTTTTCCACTTTTTGCCTCAAACAGCTGCCTTCTCCATTGCCACGGCTGGCTGTAATTTGCGGTGTAAATTCTGCCAGAACTGGCAAATTTCACAGTTCCCTCCCGAGGAGACAATAAATTATGAATTGCCTCCAGAAGGAGTAGTCGATTTGGCTATAAAATATAACTGTCCTACTATAGCCTATACGTATTCGGAGCCTTCTATATTCTATGAATATATGTACGATACGGCTGTAATTGCCAGGGAGAGGGGAGTGAAGAACATCTATCACTCCAATGGATATCTCAACCCTGAACCTTTAAAGGAAATTTGCAAATATCTTGATGGAGCAAACGTAGACCTGAAAGGGTTTACTCAGAAATTTTATGGAGAACTTTGTGGAGCAACTCTTAAGCCTGTTTTGAATACCCTGGAAACGCTAAAAGAAGAAGGAGTGCATGTTGAGATTACTAACCTCATTGTCCCACCTTATAATGATGGTATGGAAAAGATAAAAGAGATGTGCTTGTGGATACGCGATAATTTAGGGAAGGAAGTGCCTCTCCATTTTTCCAGGTTCCATCCACTCTATAAATTAAAGAATCTCTCACCAACTCCTGTAAGCACATTGGAGAAAGCGAGAAAAGTGGCCCTGAAAGTGGGCTTGGAGTATGTATATATAGGAAATGTGCCTGGCCATCCTGGTGAGAATACCTATTGTCCCCAAGATGGAAAACTCCTTATCCACAGAAAGGGTTATCAAATCCTGGAGAATAATGTTGTTGGAGGAAAATGTAAATTTTGTGGCCAGCCAGTTCCAGGTGTATGGCCTGAAGAAAAGGTCAGGAAAAAGACAGAACTTCCCTCACTAAAAGTATCGAAATATTTAGGATAGGGAGAAGTGAAAAAATACCTCGTTTTGGGCTTGATTCTCATAGGCTTTACCTCCCTGGCCTCCCAGATTGTGTTAATGAGAGAGTTAATGGTTGTCTTTTATGGCAACGAACTCTCTCTAGGTATTACTCTGGCGGGTTGGCTATTCTGGGTAGCTATGGGAAGCTGGGGAATTGGCAGGTTCTTTGTTGAACGGATCAGATATAAACTTGCCTTTTTTGTTTTCGCAGAACTCCTTTTAGCATTATTCCTTCCTGCAAGTATTTTTGCTGCTCGAGCCATACCTCTCCTCCTCAAGACCTCACCCGGAGAAATCATCGGGTTTTTTCCCATGACATATTCGAGTCTGGCTATTCTTGCTCCTACATCCCTGCTTTTAGGGTTTCTCTTCGTTCTGGGATGTCGCATCTACTCACCCAAAGAGAGAGAAGGTCCAGAACATATCGGCTATGTCTACGTGCTGGAAGCAATAGGTGCTACAGCAGGTGGACTTCTCTCCAGCCTTCTTTTAATCCGGGTACTGCCGCCACTTTATATTATGCTGGGAATAGGTCTCCTTAATCTGGGAGTTGCCTTTTCCTTAACGTGGTTCCTGGAAGAAAAGAAGTCTCTTCTCCTTCTTCCAACTTCTATACTGATTCTTTTGAGCTTGAGTCTTTTTTCTTTTGGAAAAGTTGGAGACTTGCGTCAGGCTTCTCTGGAATTGCGCTGGAGAACTTACCATCCATTGACCTCTAGAAATTCTATATACGGAAACATTACTGTTATCCAGAAGGATAACACCTATAGTTTCTTCAACAATGGACTTTATAACTTTACCGTTCCCGATGAGTTGACCAGTGAGAGAATTGCACATTTTGCCCTTCTGGAGCATCCACAACCAAGAAAGGTTTTACTTATTGGTGGAGGGGTAAGTGGGGTTTTAAAGGAAATTCTCAAACATCCTGTAGAAAAAGTCGACTACCTGGAATTGGATCCTCTAATGATTACCCTGGCAAAAGAGTACCTCTGTTCCACAGAAGAGTATGCCTTGAATGATAGGCGAGTGGAGGTGAAAAATATAGATGGTCGATTGTTCATTAAGCGAACTTCCAGTAAGTATGACCTTATTATCGTCAATCTTCCCCAGCCCTTTACCGCCCAGATAAATAGATTCTATACTTTCGAATTTTTTAAAGACGCAAGAAAAATCTTAAAAGAGAAAGGAATACTCTTTTTTGGAATTACTTCCTCGCCCAATTACATCAGTGAAGAGCAACGAAATCTTCTGGTTTCGCTTAATGAATCCTTAAAGAAGGTTTTTGCTGAAGTGAGAGTTATTCCCGGAGATACCAATTACTTTTTGGGCTGTAAGAGTAAGGGAGTTCTTACTCTCGATTATCAGAGACTTATGGAAAGGCTAAATGAGAGAAAAGTGAAAGCAAAATATGTCCGGGAATACTATTTGGCGAGCGAGTTATCGGATGAAAGGATTGACTATCTGGAAGGGAAACTTCTGCCTTTACCAAAGGTTATGCTCAATTACGACTTTCGTCCCATATCTTACTATTATGATATGGTGCTCTGGTCTACACATTTCAAGTTCTCTCTGGCAAGAATTTTTAAGAAAATTTCTCCCAAAGTAATCTATATTGCTGCCATCTTAATCTACTGCGCCATTCTTCTACCCATCTGGTTGAGAAAGTCAAGAGACGAAGTTCGGCCTGTAGCTGTTCTTACTGCTGTGGCAACCACAGGGTTTGCCGAGATAACGTTCCAAGTTTTAACTTTGCTTTCCTTTCAGATTATCTACGGTTATGTATACTATAAATTGAGCATAATTCTTACATCCTTTATGATTGGGCTAATTTTTGGTGGCTGGTGGGCCAGCAAAATTATCGAAAAAGGTCAGGGCAATTTTATGAATTTCATACAGGCTCAGATTTATATATGCATTTATCCCCTGATTCTCCCCTTCATATTTTTAGGTTTTGCTGGCTCATCGGGAAAATTTAGTACATATCTGGGTTCAAACATTATCCTGCCTTTTCTTCCCATAATTGCTGGTTTCATTGGCGGATTCCAATTTCCCCTGGCCAATAAATTATATCTTCAATCCAGGGGAGGATTGGTAAGGGCAGCGGGACTTACTTATGGTGTTGACCTTTTCAGTTCCTGCCTGGGCGCTCTTTTGGTGAGCGTTTTTCTTCTGCCGATTCTGGGTATTCCCGCGGTTTGTTTGATA
>Ga0307377_10001712_pt1 | contig 26983 bp, 19 predicted proteins | sample TR3MG_FD_202535 | JGI IMG/M metagenome (GOLD analysis project Ga0307377, IMG submission 202535) | Soil microbial communities from Risofladan, Vaasa, Finland - TR-3 | ecosystem: Environmental > Terrestrial > Soil > Coastal area > Acid sulfate soil | place: Finland: Risofladan, Vaasa | collected... | reverse complement strand
CTTCCCTTATTTATTAAGGGAAGGGGTCAGGGGATGGGTTATTAAATACACAGAAAGGTTGAGTTATGATTTTTAAGTGCATTTAATGTTTCTAACTTTGAATTATTACTGATTACCGATAGTCATTATAAATAAAATAAATTATCAAGCATTATCGTTATTGTAACTAATCAGTGTTAAAGGTATTTGAGTCGGAAGTCGGTAGTTCTAAGTCCGGAGTGTAATATGAAAAGTACTTAAGCTTCCGACTTCTGACTTCGGGCTTCCGACTGATTAGGTACTCATTATTATATGATCGTATTTATCAACGTACTGACTGTCTGTAAAGTATGGAAAATAATTCAATTAAAGTAACAAAGGGAGTAAGTTTACCACTTGTTGAAGAGTTCTATACTTTACAGGGTGAAGGTTATCATACTGGTAAGGCAGCATATTTTATCAGACTGGGAGGATGTGATATTGGGTGTAGCTGGTGTGATTCAAGGTATTCATGGAACCAGAACCATCACCCATTGGTTGATACCGATACTATAATCGACCGGGTGCTTGAATCAGGAGCTGATTCTGTCGTTGTGACTGGAGGAGAACCTCTTTTATGGGATCTCGATTACTTATGCAACGGATTGAAGAAGAATAATATTAATACTTTTATAGAAACTTCAGGAGCCTATGGCTTAAGTGGAAAGTGGAACTGGATCTGTTTGTCTCCGAAAAAAAATATGCCACCTATTGACGATATTTGTAGTATTGCACACGAACTGAAAGTGATTATTCAGGATAACAGTGATTTTGAATGGGCGGAGAGATATCGTGGTAAGGTTAACAGTAAATGCAGATTATTCCTGCAACCTGAATGGAGCAGGTTTGAAACTATTATTTCTGAGATTGTGGAATACGTCAAAATAAACCCAATTTGGAGAATCTCACTTCAGGTACATAAATATATGCACATACCATAAATCGGCGTGAAAAATTCATTATTTATATTCTTTTTATTATTATTCTTTGTAATAACGGGAACCGGTTATTCGCAAGATTTTCATACATCTTCAAACAAAGCTCTTATGATATACAATGAGGGTGTATTGGCTTTTGATTATTTTGATTTTGATAAAGCTGAAATAGATTTTAATAAAGCAATCTCAATAGATAAGGGATTCTATGAAGCTTTTGTTATGCTTGGAGAATTACAGACAAAACAAAACAGATATAATGAAGCATCAATAAATTATAAAACAGCAATATCTATAGATTCTCTATTTTATAAACCCCTGTTTTTCACTCTTGCAAATGCTGAAATGATGACAGGTGATTATGCTAATGCTCTTTTACATTTCAATGTATATCTCGATCAAAAAGGGATGTCCGAACATAATATCCCAATTGCAATAAAAAATGTAAAGAATTGTGAATTTGCACTGGATGCCATTGAGAATCCTGTCCCGTTTAATCCAACAAGCATCGGCAGTGCAATAAACACCACAGATGATGAATACTGGCCCTCTATAACAGCTGATGGACAGACACTAATGTTTACACGTCAAGGTGCCCAGGGTGGAAATGCTTCATCTTTCGGTCAAACACATGAGGATTTTTATATAAGCTCTTTTTCGGATAATACATGGCAAAAGGCAATAAATGCAGGGTCCCCACTTAATACTAACCAAAATGAAGGAGCTCAAACTCTTTCTTCAAATGGGAGATATATGTTTTTTACTGCTTGTGGCAGGCCTGATGGATTAGGTAGCTGTGATCTCTATTTTTCGGCCCTTATTGACGGTAAGTGGTCAGAACCATCTAATTTGAGAGTACCACTAAATTCATCTAGCTGGGAATCTCAACCATCAATTAGTGCTGATGGAAGAATGTTGTTCTTTTCAAGTAGCCGGTCGGGTGGCAGAGGTGGAAAGGATCTTTGGTATTCAGTATTGGATAAGAATAACTCATTTAAAGAACCAGTTAACATGGGGGAGATCATTAATTCAAACGGAGATGAAATGTCACCCTTCATGCATTTTGACGGAAAGACTCTCTACTTCGCCTCTGATGGGAGAACTGGAATGGGCGGATTTGATATTTATATGTCTGAGATGAATGACGATACTACCTGGACAGAACCACAAAATCTGGGTTATCCAATTAATTCATTTAATGACGAACTGGGACTTGTGATAGAGTCGGGAGGACAAAAAGCATATTTTTCATCTATCAGGGATAAGTCCAATGGGAAAGATATATTTTCTTTTGACCTTTATGAATCAATAAGACCAAACCCGGTCTCTTATTTGAAAGGTAAGGTCTATGATAAAGTGACCGGGAAATTATTAAAATCAGATTATGAATTAATTAATCTCACAACTGGAACAGTAACAATAAAAAGTTCTACCGACAGAACTGGAAGTTTTTTAGTTTGCCTGCCTTCAGGTTTTAATTATGGGATTAATGTAAGTAAAGCTGGATATCTGTTCTATTCTGAAAATTTCATGTTTGAAGGTCAACATACTATGGTGGAGCCATACATGAAAAAAATAATTCTTAACCCGATTAAGGTAGGAGAGAAGATGCAACTTTCAAATGTATTTTATGAAATAGACAGCTGGCATCTAAAAATGGAATCATTGATTGAATTGGATAATCTGGTTAATCTTCTTTCAGAGAATAAAGATCTTATTGTAGAGATTGGTGGGTATACTGATTCTACTGGTACAGATGAATATAATCAGGTTCTTTCAGGAAAAAGAGCTCTCTCTGTTGTCAACTACCTTATAAGTAAAGATATATCTTCTGAAAGACTTAAATATAAAGGCTATGGTAATACGTTCCCTGCCGGAAATAATTCAACAGCTGAAGGAAGAAAACTTAATAGGCGGACTGAAGTGAAAATTATTGACAGGAGAGAATAAAAAAATGGCTGTCTATTGGTGAAACAGCCATTTTATTCTCATGCCTCTTGTTTTCAGACATTGAAAAAAACTTGTTGAATCAAATCGCGATCATTGTTTTCAGATATTTATTCATATTAACGTCGGAGTTAGTTGTCACCTTAACTGGGATAGAAAAATAGATTCCTGCGCCGGCAAGACCATTACACTCTATCCAAATAGCTCCACCCAACATCCTGATTAGCTTCTTGGCCAGGGTTATATTGATCGCTGTATATGCATCATTATATTGAGCCAGCGATTTGTTAATATCATCGGTTTGAAGATATTCTTTGCATTTGAAATAACCCTGGCCGGAGTCGAGAACATAGAAAATTACTTTTCCATCCTTAAAATAGTGTCCAATTTTAATATACCCTGATTTTGTGTTTTTTACTGAATTAATAAACAGGCTACGAATTACCCTGAAAACCCTGTATTTATCAATAAAAACCTCAATCGAATTAGAATACTGGATCTCAGCTATGAGTTCCAAATCTGTCTGATCCCCTTTTTTAAAATTTTCCCTGAATTCTGAAAGAAGCTCATCTAGAATATTATCAAGTTGGCAGACTTTTGAATCGATTTTTGAATTACCTGAATCAATTAATGCCGAATCAAGAAAACTATCGAAAAGACCAATTAGTTGTTCGCAAGAACTTAAAATGTGATTGCTGAAATCCTCATGTTCTGAATTTTCGCAACAATTCTCTTTCATGAGAAATGAAAAAGCTACTATTGAATTCATGTGAGTCCTCATTTCGTGTGACATACCCGCTAAAATTGCAGGACAATTTATCAGATTGTTCTTCTCAGAATTCATATCATATCCTTTATCCCTGGTTTTCTTTTGTGAATTCACCCCTGTTTCGCTATCATTCTCTGGCATTTCAAACATATAATGTGAAATTTCCTATTTCTATTTCAATTTCTTAATAATCTTTTTTGCATTATTCTTGTAAATACCACCCTCTTTTGTGATAATTTCAAGTTGTTGAATAGCTTTATCTTTTTCATCAGTCTTGACATAACAAAGTGCCAGATACCATTTAGCTGTTTCAATAAACAGGTTATTATCATCGTAAACAACTTTGGCAAATGACAATTTTGCCTCAGGATATTTGTTGTCCTCAAAATTAGCAACCCCATTTAACAATTCAGTTTGCATATCCTTAGGATTTTTTTCAAGTATTTTGCTGAAAAGAATTGCAGCTTTCTGGTAGTCGTGAGTATTATAAAATTCAAGAGCCAGCGTAAAGTCATTATTCATTTCTGCTGTACCTGACCTTTGTGCAGCAACGGTCTCATACACCTTATAGTAACGGTTAATTATTTTTTCACTGCTCATGTTGCTGCCTGAAAAGAATGTTACACTCCCCACAATAAGTAGGCCGGCTATTACTGCAACGTATTTCAAATATACTTGTCGCTTAGCTCTCCTTATTATTGTGTTTGCCTCTCTGCCTTTTTCTATTTCAGTGAGTTTATTCCTTAATAAAATAATATTCTGATTCTTAAGAACCTCATCAGTATTTTTTCTGAGATTAACCTCAGCCAGTAGTGTTTCATTGCCTTTTAGCTCTTTTTGGAACCATAGCCGTTCAGTATCACTCATCTCTCCAGCATTATATCTTTCGATATAATATGAAAAATCAATTGTTTTCATATCTATATATATTACTTAATTAAATATTCATATAAAACATCTATATGTTTATAAGTTAATATGTTAAGTCAATACTTTACATATTTAATTATGTTTTATCTTCAAAGATCGTTTCCCGAACTTTTGTATAAAACCATATATAATACTCATCATCATATTTTTTAAATATGATCCTTCTAAAGGACTGCATCTAAAACTATCGCATATACAATTTACTTACGCAATGCATGATACTATACAGCCATACTTTAACTAATGACTCTCTGTAATATGCCAGTACTAATTCTTAAGCCTGACAAACTATTTTATGTCAATACAAACATTGTTTCCTGTTTTCTCTAAAACAGGAAGATAATTATCTTCTATCAGATTGCGATAGGAGGGTCAGGTGGTAATACAACAGGTGTTCCTTCGCCGCCACGAACATAAATCATCTCTTCATTTGAAAGTGTGAAATCATTAAAAATGTTTTTTGTCGATTCGAAATTCAGGATTTTCATAATTCTTTTTTTTTTAATTAATACTAATTCAGGTAATTCGTAATTCAGTTATCTTTTATAGTACATGTCGGAAAGTACCAATTTGTGACACGAAAAAATCAACTATTTTTAAATTATTTTTTATAATGCACATAATCAGCTATTTACGAGATGTGAAAAAATGCTTGATTTATTGATTAGGATATATAATCTTAATTTATGATATTTATGTGGTTAATATCAATTAATGAGTTGTAATTATTCATGAATAATCATTATCCCGGCTTAAGAATATTATTTTGCATTTTTTCTATTATAACATGGATCTCTTTATCTGTCAGCCATGGGAACCATTTAGTTAATTATTCAACTCGGGGACAAGATTCAACTATACACGCAAATCAAAAAGTAAATAACATTATATCAGAAGAAATTAACCAACTAAATAATGAGCTGCAGGTTTTCCTAGTAAAGGGTGATTTAGATGAGAGCAGGTTAGCAGTCAATCGTATAATTGATAAAATTAGCAGCTATAATATTGATAGTAAAACTTTATCGGATTCTTATTATTTCATTGGTGTCTATAATTCGATTACAAGAAATGTGAATGAAGCTATAAAGTATTTAAAATTATCTGTATCATTAAAAGAACAGGATGGTGAGTTTGACATTAGATATGCCCGATCGTTATATAATCTTGGTGCATTATACGGTATGCTGGGAGATTTTAAAAGACGTGAGGATTATTCATTAAGTTCTCTTGAAATCGAAAAAGAAATCTATGGTGATTCAAGTCCTGATTTGATGAGAACCTACTCAAGTTTGGCAACAGTTTATATTGAGCTACGGGAATATAATAAGGCTATTAATTTTGCAAATACTGCATTAGCAATTGCAAGTGATTATCCCGACAGCATTGATCAGTTAATTCTGGCTAACCTATACAACAATCTGGGTGTTTGTTATTATTCCCTGGCTGATTTTTCAAAGGCAAAGATCTATTTTGATAAGACTGAATCAATCTATAGAAATAGTCAGATCAACAATGTTCATGACTATATAAACCTCATGAACAGCCAGGCAATAACATATGGCAATCTGGGTTTATCAGAAAATTCAGATGAATACTTTGAAAAAGGCATTGAACTCGCTTTGTCTAATAATAATCATTTAGCTTACAATTTAATAAATAGTTATGCGATAATTCTTGGTAATGCCGGTAAAAAACAAAAAGGAGAAGCACTACTTAAAAGTGCTCTGGAACGGTCAAAGTCTAAATTTAATGAAGATCCCCGCAACTATTATGTTGTACTTAATACATATGCAGATTTTTTAAGGGAGTATAGGATTAACATTAACAAATCTCTTGATTATTATGTCATGTGCGTGGAATATATTAGCAATAATGATCAGGATCTTTCTTTAAAAACCTCAGTTTATATTGGTTATTCTTTGTCACTTGCAGAAGCAGGAAAGCTATGGGAAGCTCTTGAAACTATCCAGGCCTTACTACTATCTTCTAATGGTGTAAAGCAAGATCCTGGTGTTTTGGATAATCCGGAGATTGGATCAATTAAGTATGACATGAGATCCTTATTAGTTCTTAAAACCAAATATAAGATTCTGTGGAATATTTATAGTGCAACAGCCGATCTGAAGACCCTGGAAGCGGCAGCAAAAACTTCAGAACTATTAGTTGAATTGCTTGAAAAGGTAAGGATAAATATCAGTGAAGAGGAGAGCCGGTTAATTTTGGGCGATCAGTACAGAGATTTTTATCTTAACGCTATAAGAGATTTCTATTTGCTTTATAGAAAAACTGCAACAACCACTTATCTGGAAAAAGCATTTGAATATTCGGAAAAAAGTAAAGTTGCAGGATTACTGACTTCAACCAGGGAACTTAAAGCAGTTCAGTTTCATATACCTGCCGGCATAGCAGATTTTGAGAAGATGCTTCAGAGGAATTTAAGTCTGTTTAATGCACGTATCGCTGAAGAATCAGTTAAATTGGAGCCTGACAGACAATTAATAAATGGATGGAGAGAGAACTTGTTGGAAACCACAAGATTAAGAGATTCTCTTGTTAAGGTTTTTGAAGATCAGTATCCCGGTTATTACGATATTAAGTACAATACAAAAGTAGCCACCCTAAAAGATATCACTATAATAGCCGGGCGAAATGGTAATTATATCAATTATGTAGTTTCAGACACATTACTATATATTTTTGTTGCAAATCGAAAGCATCAACAACTTCTGGCAATTCCTGTCGATTCTGCATTTTTAACTAATATAAAACAATTCAGAGAATTGCTTGCTATGCCATTACCTTCAGCAAATGCCAGAGTTGCATTTGAGAAATTTCAATCAACAGGATATGAACTGTATAAAACCATAATTGAACCTTTTATTCCGTATCTGATTTCAGATAAGATATTGATTTCACCTGACAATATACTCTCATACCTTCCTTTTGAAACTATTCCAACCTCCCCAATATCTGGCGGTATGATTAAATATCGTGATGTTGATTACCTGATGAATGATTTTGACATATCATATACTTATTCGGCAACTTTTATTAAAGAAAATGAAAAAAGAGATTATGGCATTAGTAATAATGCAATTGCGTTTGCTCCTGGTTATCTTGAACCTGTAGATATTCAAAAAGTGTTGATGAGCAGACAGGCTGAAATGGGTTTTTTGCCCGATCTTCCATTTGCCAGGCAGGAAGCAGAATATGTATCAGATATTACAGGGGGTGACCTTTATTTAAATTCAGAAGCCAAAGAATCTGTCTTTAAATCAGAATCAGGCAATTACGATATCATTCATCTGGCAATGCATACGATTCTAAATGACAAAGATCCTATGAACTCCACTTTAATATTCAGTCCGGGGAATGATAGTATCGATGATGGATATCTAAAAACATATGAAGTGTATGGAATCCCTCTAAAAGCAAAGATGGTTGTGCTAAGTTCATGCAACACGGGATCTGGTCATTTATATTCGGGAGAAGGTATTTTAAGCCTGGCCCGGGGATTTATATATTCAGGTAGTCAGTCGGTTGCGATGGCAATGTGGGAGATTGAAGACAGATCAGGAACAGAGATTGTAAAATTGTTTTATGATAATCTGAAAAAAGGAAATTCTAAAAGTGTTGCATTAAGAAAAGCAAGGAAAGCTTACTTAAAAAATGCAGACCAGTTAAGATCGCATCCCTATTTCTGGTCGGCTATGGTAATTTATGGTAATAATAATCCTTTGTATTATCGAAAAAATATAATAATTGTTTTGTTATTTTGCTTTGGTGGTATTGTTGCCTGTTTGGGATTTTACTTAAGGAAGCGGAGATATTCCTGATATTCAGGATCTTCTTTCACTAACTCTAAAAGTGCCTCTTTACACAGATACTTTTTTCGTCTCGCGTATGTCTCATTCTTGAGATTCATTTTTATTGCAATATCTTCATATGCAATCCCTTCAGAAAATAAATTTAGAATCAACTGTTGGTCTGGTTTTAATTTTTGAAATGCTCTGTAAACAACTTTTTCAAAAATAATATCATTGATTTCACTTAGCTCCTCTTCATCAGAAAGGTCAAATTCTAACTCAGTGGTCCTTTGTTTTGTCCTTAGTTGTGCGCTCCATACATTACGTGCAATACCGAAGAAATAACCTTTAAGGTCAGTTGTGAGATTGAGATTATCTTCTGTAATTTGATTGTAAAGTACTATTATAGAATCCTGAAAAACATCAGAGACGTCTTCAATTGATCCACTATTCTTAAGAACATAATCCCTGACAGTCTGCAAATAATTGTCATAAAGCCAATTCAGGATCTTATCATCCTGTTTACGCACACCCTCAATAATGCTAATATCTGAAATTTTTTTAAACAACACTTTGTGCTTAAAGAATCTTTTGGCAAATATAGTATTTACATATTCTAAAATTGTTTTATTAATACTTCTGGTCTCGATTTTATCCTATACATGGGCTAATCATAACCAAAATATAAATATCTTTACTTATATTAATAATCAATTTTCTGCTACAACAAATGTCTTTCCCTTTTGTAAAACAACCTGATGCAATGGATTGCGGTCCTGCCTGTCTTAAGATGATAGCAGGGTTTTACAAAATGAATTTTTCACTTGAAGCACTACGAAAGAAATGTTACATTACCAGGGAAGGAGTGTCATTTCTTGGCCTTTCTGAAGCTGCTGAGTCCCTTGGGTTCAAAACTATTGGAGTTAAAATACCATTTGATATTTTAACTGGAAATGTTCCACTACCATGTATTGTACACTGGAGACAAAAACATTTCATTGTCATTTACAAAATAAAAAAAGATAAAATATGGGTTGCTGATCCTGCAATAGGGCTTGTTAAGTTCAAACATGAAGAATTTATCAGAAACTGGACTTCTACTATTTCGGATGGGAAGCCTTCCGGATTAGTTTTAATTATTGAACCTACACCTTCTCTTTTTGAAAATGAAAAAGAAAAAGAACAAGAAAAGTCAAGTGGATTCAAATTTCTTCTAAAGTATTTCCGTCTTTACAAAAAATATTCCTTTCAACTTGGTCTTGGCTTACTTTTAGGAAGTTGCATCCAACTTGTCATTCCATTTCTTACTCAGTCGATTATTGATATTGGGTTGAATAATAATGATCTGGGATTTATTTATCTCATCCTGTTTGCACAGCTTGCTCTTGTATTTGGCAGACTGTCTGTTGAATTCATCAGAGGCTGGCTGCTGCTTCATATTGGAGCAAGGGTTAATGTTGCTATCATATCCGGGTTTCTTCAGAAACTGATGTCTTTACCTGTTGCCTTTTTTGAAATTAAAATGACTGGTGATATACTGCAACGTGTTGAGGATAACAATAGGATTGAAGATTTTCTTACCTCTGCCAGCTTAAATATGCTATTTTCATTTTTTAATCTGATTGTTTTTGGTGTTGTTCTGGCTATTTACAGTATTAAGATTCTTGCACTATTTCTTGTTGGTTCAGCATTATATATAATATGGGTTTCGCTGTTTATGAAAGCAAGGGCCGGTATAGATCATCAACGTTTTAAGAAGACGTCTTCCTCAAGAAGTAAGCTTATACATATTGTCAATGGAATACAGGAAATCAAGCTGACCCAGAGTGAATTAAGTATGCGATGGGATTGGGAGAAAATTCAGGCATCCTTGTTTGGTTTGAAGGTGAAAGGATTGAGTCTTATTCAATACCAATCTGCAGGAGCCACATTTATTAATGAAGTAACAAATGTTTTGATTACTGTAGTTGCTGCTACAACAGTTCTTAAAGGTAACATGACTCTTGGTATGATGCTGGCAGTACAATTTATAATTGGACAGCTTAATGTGCCTGTAAGTCAGATTATTGGCTTCTTTCGAATGTCTCAGGATGCTAAAATAAGTCTCGACCGTTTGTCCGAAGTTCATAAAATGGATGAGGAGGAGATTAATCAGGAGATGAAAGTACGAAAGCTTCCTGAAAAGAAAGATATCTATATTAATAATCTGTCTTATCAATATGAAGGACCACGTTCTCCATTTGCTTTAAAAGACATAGACTTGTTCATCGAAGAAAATAAAATAACAGCAATTGTTGGCACTAGTGGAAGTGGTAAAACTACATTGCTTAAAATACTTCTTGGGTTTTATCAGCCGGTAGTTGGGGATATTCTGATTGGAGATACAAGGTTAGTAAATCTTAGTCTTAAGATATGGAGAAGTAAGGTTGGCGCTGTCATGCAGGATGGGTTTTTATTTCCGGATACTATAGCCTTCAATATTGCTCCCGGATCAGAAGAAATCGATGAAGAAAAATTGGTTAATGCTGTGGAGATTGCAAACATAAGGGGATTTGTTGAGTCGCTTCCTCTTGGATATAACACAAGAATTGGTGCAAATGGTCATGGTTTAAGTGAGGGACAGAAACAACGGCTTCTTATTGCGCGGGTAATTTACAAGAACCCGGATATAATAATCTTTGATGAAGCAACTAACTCGCTTGATGCGAACAATGAAAAAGTAATAGTTGAAAACCTGAATGAATTTTTTCAAGGCAAGACAGTTGTTGTTGTTGCACACAGACTAAGTACTGTGCGAGACGCTGATAAAATTGTAGTTCTGGATAGTGGAAGGATAACTGAAATTGGTACCCATGAATCACTTATCAGGAATAGGGGTGCTTATTTTAATCTTGTAAAAAATCAGCTTGATTTGGGCAATTAGAAGTATTTCATGAAAGAGCGTAAACCAGATATAATATATTCTGACCCCGTAAATGAAATTATGGGTAATCCACCACGAAAAATTGTCAGATGGGGGACCACTGTTTTATTTTCTGTTTTTGTCTGGTTTCTCCTTTTTTCATGGTTAATCAGATATCCCGATACTATACCGGCACCAATTGAGATTACAACTATAAACCCCCCTGTAACTCTCGTAACTAAAATAACAGGTCGTATTAAATATTTATATGTGTCTGATAGAGAGAAAATTAATAGAGGTCAGTTAATTGCAGTGATGGAGACAACGGCCTCAATACATGATATTGAAATACTTAAGACATCAATTGACACCATTAAGAAACCTGAATTACTTTTGCCTAATTCACTTCCTGAATTTCTGGAATTAGGAGAACTTCAGGAATTCTACTCATCTTTCATTAAAAACCTTGCTGACTTAAGTAATTACTCTACAAATGACTTTTATGGGAATAAAATCAAATCACTGACAAAAGAGATAAATGGAACAAAGGAATATATTGATAGATTAATAGTTAAAGAAGTATTATATTCTGAAAACCATCAGCTTGAGGCAAAAAAGTATAAAAGGGATTCATTACTTTATATTAATAATGTAATACCTGAAACGGACCTGGAGAAATCACATCAATCTCTTATCCGCATAAATATTGAACTTCAACAAGTGAGACTTGAAAATACTGCGAAATCCATTGAGTTGGCTGAAAAACGGCAACTTCTTATGGACTATAAGATAAAAAGACTAGAAGAGGGAGAAAAGCTAATATCAATTCTGGGAGAATCATTCCTTAACCTTAAAGCCCAGATTAATATATGGGAGAACAATTATCTATTGATTTCTCCGATTGAGGGTATTGTGTCATTCAACAAATTCTGGACAGCAAATCAATCAGTTGTTAAAGATGAACCTGTGATTAATATTATTCCTCATGATGCGGGGGATTTCCTGGGTAGGATTAGCTTGAAGATGCAACGATCTGGCAAAGTAAAAACCGGACAACTGGTAAATATTAAACTAAGTGGCTATCCTTATCTGGAATATGGAATGATAAGGGGAGTAGTAAAGTCTAAATCCCTGGTTCCCTCAGGTAATGAATATATTATTGAAATTAATCTTCCTGATGGTTTAACTACATTATATGGTAAAAAACTTGAATTTGCCCAGAATATGCAGGGCACAGCAGAAATTATTACTGAAGATATACGACTTCTCCAGAAGATTGTTAACCCATTTCGTTACCTGCTGTCAAAAAACAAGAGGTAATCTTTATCATTTTTTAAATCGGGTTCATATTCGTATATGAAATCTCTTAATATCTGATTCTCACATTTATTTATACCAAAACTTTGAGTTTTATTAAATATTTCAATATTTTCGTACTCTGAAATTCCCATAGATTAGCATGGTGCTGATTTCTGATAAAGTGCTGAAACATAAAAGGATTGATTATGACCGAAAAAAATCCGGACGACTCTGTTCATAAAGAACAATTCGGAACAAATGAAAATGTTGCCGAAACTGAGGATAAAAAGAAAGAAAAGAACCCACAAGAATTAGACTCTGTCCATAATTCTGAAAAACCTGGTGGAAAACATATTAAAGTCACCGAAGTAGAGGAGGGAAAAAAAGAAAAATCCAAACAAAAGAATGATTCTTCGTCTGATAATGAGGAGCTTCCTCCGGTTGATTATTCAGGATATACAAAACAAGAACTCATTGAAACTCTGGTTTTAATTATTGAAAACCGGCCTCCTGCCGAAATCAGAGGTGATGTGGATCGGATTAAGGTACTCTTTTACAAAAAAATGAAGCTTGAATCTGATGAAAGTAAAAATAAATTTCTCGAGGGTGGCGGAAAAGTTGAAGAATATAGAGCATGGGTTGATCCTGAGGATGCACGTGTTAAGCAACTACTAGAAAAATACAGAGAGAAAAAAACAGTTTATATTAAGGTTCATGAGGCGGAAAAGCATGAGAACCTCAAGAAAAAATACGATATTATTGATCAAATCAAAGATTTAGTCAATAGGGAAGAATCAATAAATAAGACATTTAATGATTTTCGTTCACTGCAAAATGAATGGCATTCAATAGGCATAGTTCCGCAGCCAGCTTTAAAGGATCTTTGGGAGAATTACCATCATTCAGTAGAAATTTTCTATGACTATATAAAAATAAATAAAGAGTTAAGAGATCTTGATCTAAAGAAAAATCTTGAAGTAAAAACTAATTTATGTGAAAAGGCTGAAGAGCTCCTGCTTGAGCCAAGTCCGGTTAATGCATTTAGAACATTACAGGAATTTCATAATCAGTGGCGCGAGATCGGTCCAGTGCCACTTGAATCGAAAAATGATATCTGGGATAGATTTAAAGAAGCGACAGCACAGATCAATAAAAGGCACCATGAGTATTTCGAAAATCAGAAAGATGAACAGCGAAAAAATTTTGATGCAAAAATTGCCATCTGTGAGGAGGTTGAAGCTATCAATTTGCTTGAAATGAAGAATTTTAAGGATTTTGATGGGAAAGCTTTGAAAGTGGTCGAATTACAGAAAATGTGGCGAACACTTGGATTTGCTCCCAAGAAACAAAATATCAAAGTTTATCAAAGATTCAGGGATGCATGCGATACATTTTTCAATAAGAAAAGAGGGTTCTATGCTGATAATAAGGAGATTCAATTAAATAATTTACAACTAAAACTGGAATTATGTATCCAGGCAGAAACTCTTCAGGATAGTACTGATTGGAAATCGACTTCAGATGCATTAATCAAGCTTCAAAAAGATTGGAAAAAAATAGGGCCCGTCCCCCGGAAACAATCTGAAAGAAGTTGGAAAAGATTCAGAAAAGCCTGTGATCAGTTTTTTAACAGAAAATCAGAATATTTCAGTGAACTTGATAATTCGTATGAAGAAAATCTTAAAGCAAAGCTGACCATAATTGAAGAGTTAGAGAAATTTCAACCTGGATCAGATGTACAGTCGTCTTCTGAATATTTAAAGGAGCTGCAAAGGAAATGGACCGATATAGGATTCGTTCCATTTAATATGAAAGATGAAATTACTAATAAATACAGGGATGCTCTGAATAAGGAATTTGACAGGTTAAAAATAGACGATGAAGATAAAACTATTCTCAAATATAGAAATAAACTTGATAGTCTTAAAGCAAATCCTAAAGCATCGCGAAAAATCCGGAATGAAAGAGAAAAATTTTTAACAAAGATAAAGCAGTTGGAAAATGATATTGTCTTATGGGAGAATAATATCGGTTTTTTTGCAAAATCATCTAATGCCGATGCAATGATTAAAGAAGTTGAAGAAAAAATCGAAAACGGGAAGAAATTGATTAAAACTCTTGAAGAAAAAGTTAAATTGATAGACCTATCTGGTTTGGACGATTATTAAATTGCATCTTATATATTTAAATTAGTAACTTTTTAAGCTTTGACAGACGTTAAATACATATTTGTAACAGGAGGAGTTACTTCCTCTTTAGGAAAAGGAATTATTTCCGCTTCGTTGGCCAAGTTGTTGCAAGCCAGAGGTTATTCAGTGACTATTCAAAAGCTGGATCCTTATATTAATATTGATCCCGGGACACTTAACCCTTATGAACATGGCGAATGTTACGTAACTCTTGACGGAGCAGAAACAGACCTCGATCTTGGCCATTATGAAAGATTTTTAAATGTTCCTACAAGCCAGGAGAATAATGTTACTACCGGACGAATTTATCAGTCAGTCATAAATAAGGAACGAAAAGGAGATTACCTGGGGAAAACGGTTCAGGTAATTCCACACATCACTGATGAAATTAAAAGGAGGATTAAACTTGTTAGTTCAGGAAATAAATTTGAAATAGTTATAACTGAAATAGGTGGAACTGTTGGAGATATTGAATCTCTTCCATATATAGAATCTGTGAGGCAGCTAAAATGGGAGCTTGGATCAAAAAATTGTGTTGTTATTCACCTTACCCTGGTTCCTTATCTTTCATCAACCGGTGAATCAAAAACAAAACCAACACAGCATTCTGTAAAGGAGCTTCTCGAGGCAGGAATACAACCAGATATACTGGTTCTTAGGACAGAACGACCACTAAATGAGGATATTAGAAAAAAAGTCGCTCTCTTTTGTAATGTTGAAGAAAATGCCGTAATTGAATCTGTTGATGTCTCGACAATTTATGAAGTACCAATAAAAATGCTTGAGCAAGGGCTTGACAAGACAGTTATGAAAAAGCTTGCACTCCCGTCAGATATTGAACCTCTATTGACTGAATGGAGAGAATTCCTTATAAAACTGAAAAACCCCAAACATTTTATTAAAATTGGACTTGTTGGAAAATATGTTGAACTTCCTGATGCATATAAATCGATTTCGGAATCGCTAATTCATAGCGGTGCAATGAATGAATGCGCGATAGATGTTGAATATATTCATTCCGAAGATATTACAAAAGAAAACTTTAAAGAGAAACTTGCCGGACTTAACGGAATTTTAGTTGCTCCGGGCTTTGGGTCAAGAGGTATTGATGGGAAAATTTTTACTGTCAAATATGCCAGAGAGAATAATATTCCGTTTTTCGGAATCTGTCTGGGTATGCAATGTGCTGTAATTGAGTTTGCAAGGAATGTACTTGGGTTCGATGGCGCTCATTCAACAGAAATAAACCATAAAACTAAATACCCTGTAATTGATCTGATGGAGGAACAGAAGAGTATTATTGATAAAGGAGGTACAATGAGACTTGGAGGATATAAATGTACTCTAAGTAAAGATTCCAAATCATTTAACGCATACAAAAAAACAGAGATCATAGAAAGACACAGACATAGATATGAATTCAACGATAAATATTTTAATGATTTTAAAAATAATGGAATGATTCCTGTGGGGATTAACCCTGAATCAAACCTGGTTGAAATTATTGAGATTCCGGAAAATAAATGGTTCGTCGGTGTCCAATTTCATCCTGAATATAGCAGTACAGTAATTAATCCTCATCCTTTGTTTGTTCATTTTATAAAAGCTTGCATTAGTGATAGCTAGATAGCACTTTCTGACAATAGAATTACAAAGACATTTTCAATTCTAATAATTATAATTAAACTTAAAGAATGGATAGAAATACAATAACAGGCATTATTCTGATTTTTGTAATCTTCATAGGATTTAGCTTATATAATAATAACAAGACTAATAAATCTTATGATAAAGCTATTCTTAATGCAGAATCTTATTACTCCACAGGAGATATAGAATCAGCCAGATCAGAATATATAAATGCCTTGCGATATAAACCAAATCAACCTGATGTTATTGAGAAAGTTAATGCAATCAACCTTGAATTGGGGATTATTCCGGAAACAATAAAATCCGATACAATCGTTTCTCAAACCTTAAAGGAGGAAGTTGTTTCAACTAATATACCTGTAGTCTCTCAAAACATTAACCAATTGGGAGTTTTTGCAAATGCTGCAGTAGGTGATAACGAATTTATAACTCTTGAAAACAACAAAGTTGAACTGAAAATATCATTAAAGGGAGGTAGAGTTTATTCTGCAAGATTAAAAGATTACAGAACACACGATTCTCTTCCTTTGATATTATTTTCAGGTGATTCAACGGTATTCGGTTTTAATTTTTTTACTGTTGATAACAGGGCTGTTCAGACAAATAATCTTTATTTTGAGCCTACAACAGATACAAGGTCTTTTGTTGTAACATCTGAGCCGAGAACAGTTACCCTTAGGTTGAAGGCTGACGATAATAGATATGTGGAATATAAATACACTCTTGCTCCGGATAAGTATATGGTCGACTTTGATGTTAACTTTAAGTCGATGGAAAGTATCATTGCTTCTAACCAGAACAGTCTGACTCTGGAATGGAAAATGTATATGCCTCAACAGGAAAAAGGCCGGCAAAATGAAGAAAACTACTCAACTGTAAAATATAAGTATTTTCAGGGTGATGTTGGAGGTTTTAGGTTAAGACAAACTAAGGAACTCGAGAGCGAAGATATTACTACAAAACTTAAATGGATTGCATTTCAGGATCAGTTTTTTTCATCAGTACTGCTATCAAACGATTTTTTCCTTAATGGCTCAGTTTCTTCAACAAGGACTTTAACTTCTCAAAAATATATCAGGTATTATACATCGGAGACAGGAGTCCCTTTCAACTCAGGATCTGCATCAGCTATTAGCATGAAGTTGTATTATGGTCCAAATCATATTACTACTCTCAGGAAGGAGGGCTTTGAGCTTGAATCTCTTGTCTTTCTTGGCAAAAATATTATTGGTTGGATAAACAGATTTGTTATAATTCCAATCTTTAACTGGCTTGATAATTTCATAGGAAGTTACGGTTTAATTATACTAATACTTACAGTAATAATCAAGGTCGTTTTATTTCCTCTCACCTTTAAATCAATGCAGTCGCAGGCAAAAATGAAGGTGCTTAAGCCATTGGTTGATGAATTGGGAAAGAAATTTCCCAAGAAAGAAGACGCCATGAAAAAGCAACAAGCCACTATGGCCCTGTATAAGAAAGCAGGTGTGAATCCTATGGGAGGTTGTCTTCCAATGATCCTTCAGATGCCGATACTCTTTGCCATGTTCAGGTTTTTTCCTGTTTCAATTGAATTAAGACAGGAACACTTTCTTTGGGCTACAGACTTATCAACATATGATTCAATTCTAACTCTTCCGTTCACAATTCCTATGTATGGAGACCATGTTAGCCTTTTTACACTATTAATGACTGCTTCAACATTGCTTACAATGAAGATGACTGGTACATCTCCAGGTACTGATCAGCCAGGAATGAAGCTTATGATGTATTTTATGCCTGTAATGTTTATGTTTATTCTGAATAACTTTTCTGCAGGTCTGACCTATTACTATTTTCTTGCTAATATGATAACATTTGGACAGAACTTAATAGCTAAACAATTTATTAATCCGGATTCAGTTTTGGCCACTTTGGAAGCAAATAAAAAGAAACCCCAGACAAAATCAAAATGGCAGCAACGTCTTGAAAATGCTGCTAAACGAAGAGGAATAAACCCTCCGAAAAAATAGAATATTTAGATACACGTATCAGAAATATATAGTAAATTCATTTTTCCAACTTTCAGGTCTAATGGGTAAAAAGCTAAAGAATAAAGAATTAGCCACCAGGTTAGGTGTGTCAGGTACATTGGTATCCCTGGTATTGAACAATAAAGCTGATCTACATGGTATAAGAAAGGATACTCAGGAAAAAGTACTTGCTCTTGCCCGTAAAATGGGGTATTTTGATTCTTTTAATGATAGTGAAGAGCCCTCACCGGTTGTAGAGAAGCCAGGGATTATTGGCATGATAGTGCCCTCTATTAATGATCCATTTGTTATTCAAATATCGCAATATTTACAACTGGCGTTTTCAAATATTGGTGTCGGATTCTCAATCCTGACAAAAGATCATGATGATCAGCGATTTGACCGATTTATCGTGACATTTAAGAAATTCTTTAGTGGTATTATCCTTCTTAGTGATGCCGCAGATGATTATATTATAAGGACATTACGATCTGCGAACTATCCATTTATCTTACTCGAAAAGTCAGGAAGATCGTTAAGGCTGAATACAGTTTGTACCGATTCAGTAATTGGGGCAAATCTGATAGTTAATCATATTGAGAATATCGGGTATAAGAATATTATTATTGTAACAATTAGTACGGATAATAAAGTATTTAAAGACCTTACAGATACCCTAATCCTAAAACCATCAATTAATAACCCTGCTGTTATTGAATTAGACAAACACATAAAAGGTGATGAATTAGACTTTGCACAGTTCGAAAGATTTCTTCGTCCTCCATACCGTGCTGATGTTATGATTGTTATGAATGCTTATCACATCTATCCGATAATGAGTATGCTCCGTAAAAAAAAGTTGCGTGTTCCTCAGGATATTGCTGTTATTTCAATGGAGGAAGGCATTGGATTCGATTTGATGTATTCACCTGTTACTTGTCTTAGAAAGCCACTGCCAGAATTGGCCATTAAATCTGCAAATATGATCTGGTCTGAGGTAAAAAACTCAGGACAAGGAAAATACAAACGACAAGTTAATCTCCCCCCTGAATTAATAATAAGAAATTCCTGTGGTACAATCTAGAAAGAAAATAAAATTTACCAACCACAGATAAGCATAAAACTTTCAGCCCTGTATATACTTTCCGATAATTGTTAATAATTGTTGATATCTGACAGATTTCAGTATGATGACATCAAAAAAAAATATCTATATTTGTTCTGTATGGTGTTACGATAAAATAAAATTATTGTAATGAAAAGGGAATGCGGTTTGAATCCGCAACAGTACCCGCTGCTGTGATACCCGATCGTTTTAACGATGATGGTTTTTGAAATACCTGCCACTGTAACTCCAGCGTTACGGGAAGGCTTCATAAGACCGGGATAAGTCAGAAGACCTGCCACACAAGTTAATATTCAATGCTTTCGGGGACAAAAGCGCAGAATCATACATTGATTTCTTCCTTTAATTTTCCCATTTGCCATGAATATTAGGTATTAATCTGATTATTAATTTATTATTGTAACACAGTAAAGAGTCTTCCGCCGCGATTAATAAGAATTATTCATTGAAAAATATCTTAATATATATCTCAATTGTTTTTTCACTACCGTTGTATGGCCAGATGTCTTATCATAATGATACTATTAAAATAAAGGAGGTCGTCATAACAAGAAAGAAACCAATCTCAGATCCCTCAGGATTTAGAAAGGTTACCATTGATTCCGAAACTCTGAAGAATTATAGTCATCGCAGTCTGGCTGATATACTTTCTGAAATATCGCAGATATCTGTTAAAAGCTATGGAATGGGAGGGACCGCAACACCTTCACTAAGAGGTACAGGAGCAAGCCATACACAGGTCTCCTGGAATAGTATAAAGATCAACCACCCTATGTTAGGTCAATCCGATCTTGCTACGATACCTTCCGGTTTGATTGATGATATACAAATATATTCTGGAGGTTCTTCGATGATTTTGAACAGTGGAGGAATAGGTGGCATCATTAACCTCGAAACCAAACCGGTATGGGAGAAAAAGACTTCTATTTCAATTAATCCAGGTTTCGGAAGTTTTGGACAATATACCGGATTGATTAAAATAAAGAGTGGAAACGCACAATTTCAGACAGTTACGAAAGTATTTCTACAGTCATCAGAAAATGATTTCAGGTATCTTAATAATGTAATCAGTGCGGAGCCTGTATGGGAAACCAGAAAAAACAGTCAGGTAAATCAAAAGGGTTTTATTCAGGAACTATATTATAGAAAATCTAAAGATTTGTTATCAGCCAGAATATGGTACCAGTCAGCTAATAGAAACCTGCCGTCATCAATGCTTTCCCGGCAGATTAATTCAGAAGAAACCCAATTCGATGAATCATTGAGAAGTATGTTTAATTATGATGTTTACAGGGGGAGTACCAGCTACTTTCTTACAGGAGCCTTCATGTTGTCCAAACTAAATTATTTTAATCGTCTTGTAGAAATAGATTCCCGTAACCTTTCAGAATCACTAATTCTGAAAGCAGGGATCGAAAGTCGTATTAGTGAAAACATAAAGTTAAAAGTAGAATTAGACAATGAGTTAAACGTTGTTAAATCAAACAATTATGACCAAAATGAAACGCAAAATATAAACGCGGTTACTGCATCAGTTGAAAGGCAAAGCATTGACAGGATTGGTGCTATGATACTCATTCGGGAGATAATTGATAATAATACATTCCTTATACCTGATTTTGCTACTGGGATCCAGTTACAGATATTTGATGAAAGGGAGTATTATCTGAAAGCCAATGTTTCAAGAAATTCCAAAGTGCCAACTATGAATGAAAGGTTTTGGGTTCCCGGAGGTAATCCGGAATTAAAAAATGAATACGCATACTTGTATGAATTATCTTATGAGATGAAACAACGATTCTCCTCATCAGATAATACTTTTAAATGCAATCTTTCATTCTTCCGTAATAATATTAAAGATATGATACAATGGCGGCCGGGAGAATTTTCTTACTGGACTGCTGATAATATACAAAATGTCAAAACAATGGGTTTTGAATCTGCATTTGCTTTTACTTATACAGTTAATAAGTTAGTATCAGTATTTAATGCTGGTTATACTTATACCCGGGCTACACATGGTATTTCTAATGATAACAATGATAGACTGACTGGCAAACAACTTATGTATATCCCGGAAAATCAGGCAAATACTTCATTACGTTTAAGCTATCGTAATATCTATTCTACATGGGTTACAAACATGGCCGGAAGAAGATATATTGCAGCTGATAATTCAATATATCTGCCAGGCTATTGTCTAAATAATGTTTCAACTGGCATAAAGCTTAATATAAAGCACAATTCTATCGATATGACCTTTAATATTGATAATCTATTTAATGTCACTTATCAAACAATTGCCTATTATCCGTTGCCCCGAAGATCATACTTTGTAAAAATTTTATTCCTAATAATTAAATAATATTTCAATGAAAAAACTATTTTATCTTTTTATCTTTTACGTTATTGCTGTTTCGTGTACCAAAACATCAAATAATCCAACCGAAACCTTTCTTACAGGCAATGGGGTTTTTATACTTAATGAAGGGAACTTTACCTGGGGGAATGGTTCTCTCTCCTTCTATTCATATGATTCGTCAAAAATCTATAATAATCTCTTTATGAATATCAATGAGCGCCCGTTGGGAGATGTTCCAAATTCAATGAATATTAAAGATGATAGAGCTTATATAGTTGTAAACAACTCAGGAAAAATTGAAGTAATTAATAAGAACACTCTAGAATCAGTCGCTACTATAAATGGATTGACATCCCCAAGGAATATTGCTTTTACTAATAATAATACAGCTTATGTCACAAGTATGTACTCGGACACTGTAAAGATTATAAGCCTTATCGATAATACAATTTCTGGATATATTGATTTAAAACGATATTCTGAATCAATTGTTATTAGTGGGAGTAAAGCCTTTATCTCAAATATGTTAGGACCACAATACGTTAGCGGCAATGAAATATTGGTCGTTAATACTGAGAATAACGAAGTCGTTGATTATATTACAGTTGGATTCGAACCGGAAAGTATGGTAATTGATAAAAATAAAATGCTCTGGGTACTTTGTAATGGAGGATTGGCAAGAGATAACTTTGCACGTATGGTTGCTATAAATACATTAACAAACAGTATTGAAAAAAACATAGAATTCCCAACAATCACAACGTCACCTTCGTGTCTCAGGATCGATGGCAAAGGAGAAACATTATACTATTTGGAAAATGGTGTTCATAGTATGAATATTGGTGACACACAATTACCAACAACCCCTTTAATTCCTGAGTCGACACATTATTTTTATAAGTTGGGTATAAATCCTGAAAATAGCGACATATTTATTACAGATGCTGTTGATTATCAACAAAAAGGGTACCTCTTATATTATCAAATGGATGGAACATTTGTATCTGAGCAAAATGCAAACATTATTCCCGGTTTTATGAATTTTAAGGTTGAACCATAAGCTCCTGACAGAATGAGACTTATTTCAAATATTTTATTTTTTGTAAAATTGAATTTATGGAGATTCATAACTCTATTTGTAATTTTCATTTCTTCCTGTAATGGAAACAGGGAAAAATTGGTTGGGGAGAAGCTAATTGCTGAAGGTTCGTTAGTTATAAATGCTGATAGATTTTCAATTGACAAAATAAACGGCTATACTAAGCTTACAATAAAAAATCCCTGGCAGGGTGCAATAAATGTAAGTCAGGTCTCTTATCTTGTCAGAAGAGGAACGGAAATACCCTTTGGTTTGGATTCTGCAATGATAATTTTTGTTCCTCTGAAAAGTATAATTTGTATGTCCATGACTCATTTGGCAATGATTACTGCTTTAGGGGAAGAAAAATCAATTTCAGGGGTTTCAGGAACCGGATACATATATTCAAAAAATCTTATCAGTAGAGTTGAAAATGGGTTTATCGATGATGTTGGTTTTGAAGCCAGTTTAAATAAAGAGCTGATATTTAAAATTGATCCTGACCTTATAATGATGTATGGTATAGGTAGTGAGTCTGTGGGTTATGTCAGTAAAATTAAAGAGTTGGGGGTAAAAGTTCTCTTTAATGCTGATTATCTTGAAACTGACCCTTTAAGTAAAGCAGAGTGGATCAAAGTTTTCGGAGCGCTTTATTGTAAAGAGGATATGGCTGATAGTATTTTTAATTCAGAGGTGGAATCTTACAATAACATAAAAGCAATTATCACAAAGAATATTTCTAACCGACCAAAGGTACTGCTTGGACTTCCTTTTAAGGATACATGGTATATATCACCAGGAAATTCATTTATCAGTAAATTAATAGGGGATGCAGGCGGTTATTATCTTTGGAAAAACACAGAATCTTCTATTTCTATGCCGTATGGAATAGAAAATGTTTATATGTGTGGGTTGAATGCTGAATTTTGGCTGAATATTGGAACTGCAATTACTAAAGATGATATTGCAATGGTCGATCAACGACTAATGAGTCTGCCTTGTTTTATAAATGGGCAAATGTTTAACAATAATAATCGGATTACTGCAAATGGGGGAAATGATTTTTGGGAAAGTGGAACTGTTTATCCACATTTGATCCTTAAAGACATAGCATCAATTTTACATCCTGATTTGTTTAAAAAGGATGAGTTATTCTTCTACCGAAAAATAAATTAACAAGAGATCTTTTGGAACCTGAAAAGAAAATAGTTGCAGGAATCGTTTTAACAACCAGCAAAATGCACAAAGTAATTTTTGCATCTCTGGTTATATTTCTGGTTAGTTTCCTTATCATGGATATTTTCATTGGATCTGTCACAATAAATCCCTCTGATGTTATCAAAGCGATATTTGGAGATACCGGAAGTAATCTTGAAATCATAATACTCAAATTCAGATTGCCAAAAGCAATCACTGCCCTGGTCGTTGGTATGGCACTGTCGTTGAGTGGATTGCAGATGCAAACTGTTTTCAGGAATCCTATGGCCGGTCCGTATGTTCTTGGAATAAGCTCTGGAGCGAGCTTAGGTGTTGCATTTGTAATCCTGGGATTTTCTACAAGCCTATCGCCTGATAGCTTAAGAGGATTAGGAAACTGGGTACTGATAGCTGCTTCATGGTCAGGAGCCGGATTGGTTATGTTATTGATAATGTTAGTCTCTACCAGAGTCAAAGATATAATGACCATACTTATTCTGGGAATCATGCTTTCAAGCGGAATATCTGCAATTGTGACAATAATGCAGTATTTTAGTAATGAAACAATGCTGAAAGCATATGTCATTTGGACTATGGGAAGCCTGGGTAATCTTACCTCCAGTCAATTAAACATTCTTCTTATTTCTGTTCTTATCGGTATCTTAATGAGTCTTTTTTCAGTTAAAATGTTAAATGCATTATTGCTTGGCGAGAGTTATGCACTAAGCATCGGGCTGAATGTAAGGTTCGCCAGGGTTGTTATTTTTACATGCACAAGTATTCTTGCTGGCAGCGTTACAGCATTTTGCGGACCTATCGGTTTTATTGGGATAGCAGTGCCCCATATTACCAGGATAATGTTTAAAACATCCGATCATAAGATTTTGATACCTGGAACAATATTAACCGGTGGTGCAGTAATGCTTGCCAGTGATATTATTTCTCAGTTACCCGGATCAAATAATATTCTTCCGGTAAACGCTGTAACATCTTTGATTGGCATCCCGGTAGTGATTTGGGTAATCATGCGTAATCGTAAATATTCAGATCTGTTTTAATGCGAAAAGGTATGTCAGAAATATTAAAGCTCGATTCATTAACAATCGGTTATATGTCGGGGAAGGATGAAAAAGTTCTTCTTCCTCCATTGAACGCCACTGCTTTTGAAGGTGAATTAATTGCCGTAATTGGCAGGAATGGAATTGGTAAAAGTACCTTATTAAGAACACTAACAGGGTTACAACCTTCACTGGCTGGTGAAATTCAGTTTAGTGGAAGGAATATCAGAGATTATTCACGCTTGGATCTGGCTCAAAAAGTAGGATATATATCTACAGAAGTTTTGAAGGTCAGTAATATGAGTGTATATGATCTTGTAGCTCTTGGCCGTTTTCCGCATACAAACTGGATAGGGAAAATTGATGGGAAAAATCATGAGCTAATATTGGATGCTATTAAAAAGACAGGAATGACATCGATTTCTCACAGATTTGTTTCTGAACTCTCCGATGGAGAGCGACAAAAAGCTATGATAGCCAGAATATTAGCCCAGGATACAGGGGTGATGGTAATGGATGAACCAACAGCTTTTCTTGATATAGGTAGTAAATATGAGATTCTCCATCTGATGCATGTTCTCTCGAAGCATAATAAGAAAACCATAATATTTTCCACTCATGATCTTCATATGGCTATTAGTCAGTCAGATAAAATCTGGCTTATATTAAATGATAAACTAATTGAAGGAGCTCCGGAGGATCTAATGCTTAAAGGAGCATTTGATCACCTTTTCGACCCATCGCCAGTTCAATTCAATTCTGAACATGGAACTTTTTCATTCAAGAGTGAGACCAGGGGGAGTATATATTTAGAGGGGAGTGGAAAACTTAGACACTGGACTGAAAGAGCAATTAACCGGCTGGGCTATTCTACTTCAAAAATAAAAACTTTTCCATATATAATAACCCCTGCAGGAAACAATAAAAAATGGCAAATTGTTACAAACAATTCATCCCGGGATTGTGAGTCAATTTATGAATTGATTCTTTGGTTGAGCAGGGAAGAATCCTTGATTATTTGAAATACTTCCTGTAATTATTAATGAAGGCACCAATCTCTTCAACTGCCAGTTTCTTGGCAATTATCTTTTTATTTCTATCAAGAATATAAACCATTGGTGTTGATTGCACATTATAATAGTAATCAAAATGAGAGCTCCTTTCCGGATCCCAACCATTTATCCATGATATCTTGTTATCCTCAATATATTTTGTCCATTTTGATTTATCTGATGTAGTGCAAACTGCAAAAATTTCAATATTTTTGTCTTTTACAGTTTCATAATAATCTTTTAATTTGGGAGTTGATTCTTTACAGTGACCACAGTCTGGCTCCCAGAAATATAGAATTGTAAATTCCTTCTCAATATCATATAACGAAACAAAGATTCCCTTATAAGAGCTCATTACAAGGTTTTCACCCTTTTTACCAATGAGATTAGGCCTGATCAGTTCAATTTGTTTCCGGAGATCATCTTTGAACTCTTCAGATACCCAATCGGCTTTTCCTGAAAGATATATGTCATCAGCCAGTTTTACTATAACGGCATCGTGGCCCATAATTTCACTTTCTCTGAAATGATTAAAAAGATAAACAGAAATGAATTGGAAAACCTTGTTATTGCCAATGGACTTCTGAACAATCTTGTCAATCTCTTTATTTATTGAATCGGGCGACTGTATTACAACATTCGTAAAAAAAGCA
>Ga0307377_10001711_pt1 | contig 26989 bp, 31 predicted proteins | sample TR3MG_FD_202535 | JGI IMG/M metagenome (GOLD analysis project Ga0307377, IMG submission 202535) | Soil microbial communities from Risofladan, Vaasa, Finland - TR-3 | ecosystem: Environmental > Terrestrial > Soil > Coastal area > Acid sulfate soil | place: Finland: Risofladan, Vaasa | collected... | reverse complement strand
TTGACGGTTTCCGTACCCGCTTCTTTTTTATTATCGGGCATTAGTTTTCCCGTAACAATATATGTTCTGGGATTTATAACAGATACCGTTAATGCTACTGACAAATTTGGGATTCGATCCATGACTCGGTGTTTACGGCACTTTTTACATACGTATTTACGACCGGCCCCATCTATCAGTACGTTTTTATTATCTATATGGAAATCTGGATAGCTGAGAGGAATAGTCTCAAAAGATGAGAGTAACTCGAGCAGGTATAACCTGAGTTATTATCAATAGTATCGCCAGATGAGAATAACTTAGGGAGCCCGCAAATCATCTTATTTCAGATAAATAGGATTCTTTTAAGCCCGTTTAGAGGTATTTGAGTTATTCTCATTATAACATAATAACTATATTCGCATATATTATATTATATACCGGTTACTCTCATTTAATGAGGTTAATTGATTAAAGCGACGTCATGGATGTATGGACCAACCTTATTTGAGTTATCAGCCATATATTCCCGTGCCTCATCGAATACTTTCAGGGCTCTGGGATGATATATCCATACATTCTCAGCGTCACCAACCAGTTGCTTCCACTCTTTATCACTAAGTAGATGCTGCGACTTCATCTGTTTAACCTTCTCAGCTGAGTGTGGGCCCTCAGGGAAGCCCTCAATGTAGAGTCCAGCTAAGTTATTCTCATCACCGAATAGGATTGTCTGCTTAGCGAGCTCAGTATAAGGCTTTGTCCGCACAAGTATGATTTGTTCGCCACTCACTAAAGCCTGAACCACCTTATTTGGGAGCAGTGCAGCAGTGCTGCCCGGACTTAAACCTACTTTAGCCCCATCAAATAAGGGCTGTGCATTTGGTGCCATCTCCCTCAGGCTATCAGATAATTCTTCATGAGAATAACTTTCAGAAATCTTAGTGAAGAATATCTGTCTGACCGAGGCTTTAGAAGCCCAATATATCTGATCCTTGATTGATGCATGCCCCTTCTCTGATGAGCCATCACCAATGTAGACGTGGATATCTTCAAGGGCTTTCCCCGGATTCATTGATATAGAGCTCGAGTACCAAATATTTACGCCTCCAGCATTAATCTTGAATGCGGTTGCTTTCAGTGGGCTTGAGATCTTCATTGGTCCAACAACGAAACCACCATTCCCTAAGATGAAAGCTTTATCTTTAATTACATATCTTGGGAAATCATAAAGATCCTCAAAGGATCCCTTCTCTCCACTAAGAGATTTGTAATTCATCCTCAAACTAGTCCAAACATCATCTGTTGCGAATACATTTGGTTTTAATGCGCGGAGTTCATGGAGGCCACCTATTGCAGAGGCATCTCCATGTTCAAGTAAGATATGTTTTGGTGTTACCTGGACTAACCCCAACATAGCGTTAATGCCTTTAGGTGCATTAATTAGCAGATGATTTATACCTAGACTGAGTAAAGTGCATGCGATGTTACGATTATCTTTTCCCTCTGCACTCGACTTCACTGAGTTACCTGTCCCTAGAGCTGTTAGAAATACTCTGCCCCCAAGTTTCAGGGTCTGTTCTTTGACACCTCTAAGATGCCTCGCTTCAACATAGTCTCTTCGAGGGATATTTAAGTTGTTCATCCAGTTCTCTATTGTACTCCTTGGGATACCCATCAGGGAACTTATTTCCTGAGTGCTTTTACATCCATTCCAGTATTGGTCTTGGATGTATTCACCTGCAGTCATCCCAAATTTATAGACTTTACCTGCCTCAATCTTCATCTGGGAGAATTCTGCGCTAACTATATTACATGTTTTGCATGCACCAACCGGCACTACGGCTACACCTACGCAGGAGCCGCCTGTAACGTGTTCATGCTGGTGCTCTGGGTCCCAGATTACTTCCGGCATTACTTCTATACTGAACGCTGGTAGAGTTCCATCTAAGATCATCTTAATGCCCATCGGGTGCCAGATGACTCCACGGTCTATCCATCCCCAGCCAGTCGCAGAGTCATAGTGGATCTTATCAACATATCCTATGACATCTCCCTTTAGTTCACCATGGAGAATGATAATTGGCTGACGGAGCATACTGGGCCAGAATTTCTCAATACCCTCTTTCGTGAAGAAGGCGGGTTTGCCATCCATGGGGATAACTTCTCCAGGCTTAATTGCTGGACCGTTGATGAACAGCAGATTCCCTGATCGGTTACGTGTGAATTCATCGGTGCTGAGGTGCATTATTCCCGTAGTCTTACAGTAACCAGTCGTGCATTCCATGGATGCTAACATCATACCCTTCTTTTCCTCTGAGATATCTGCCTTAGCGAATGTCCACATCTCTGATCCGGGGTCTTCACGCACAAACACATATGTGCCCTTCAATGTTTTACCGTTCAATCTTAGCTGAAGCATATCATCAGTGTCAGCAGTAATTTGAGCTGATCCTTCATCACTTGTATCAAAGTTGTTCGGGAGCTTCTCAGTGTAGCTTGCTGGGTGGTTGGCTGGGATCTCACCCGATTCTGGGAGAAGGTCACTGAAAGCCCCATCTTTTCTGCGTCTAGCTGTAATTCCTATATCTTGAATTGGATCAGAGTCTCTACCAAAGTCCCATGCATCTAACACCTTACTGCCATCATGCAGTAATAACCAGTTTCTTACAACAGGTATTCCGCGTCTAACTTCTGGGCCTTTATGCCATACCCTCTTAATGGAGAATTTGAGTCCTGAAAGCTTTACTGTGACATCCTTTTTCTTTAGTGCTTTAACAAGATCATCCCGAATTACCATGGGCTCCTTTTTAGTCCAGTACTTGTACTCAGCTGGAATCTCACCTCTAATTGCTTTTGGTAGCGCCGATATACCTTCAGGTGGCATCCACTTCTTAGTGACTGCTCTTGACGAAATTGTGTATGGCGCCTCATCAGGTTTAGTGAAGAATGACATCCATGCGAAAGCTTCCTTCATCTCCCATTTAGGTCTAGTCACTAAACGTCTAATGATAATTCTACGATTCTTTATTCGCCCACCGTTAAGCCAGTATTCATGGAAATAGGATTTCTGAGCCCCAAACTGAGCTTCACCTTTATCCATTATGATGAACTGTCCTTCCAGTTCTCTTGTAGCGCCGACAGCCCCAGCAGGGACTTCACCCTCATAAGTCAACCATTCGAGTGGTTCAGGTGATTTACGCTGAGTGATTATCTTGTTATTTGGATTATCCAGAATAGGTTGGAATTCATCTTTCCATACTTCATCAGCTAAAGACTTAAGTTGAGACTGTGATAGAACCTGAGTTTTTGCACTTAACTGTTTGATGAGTGCTTTACCTTCCTTTGTTGATCTTACCTTCTGAGACAATTCACTGATTGTCAGATCTTCAATCTGCTTCCTTGTTACGCCTACCTGATTTAGCACTTTGTCGTTAAGGCGTCTCATCATCGGTCTGAGTAGACTCTTTCCTACACTCCAAGTCCACCCAATTAGCCGTTTATCATCAATCTGTGCCCTGAAATCTGCATGAACAGATAATCCTCGGACATGGAATTGAATCACATATTTCCAATTAGCCTCCTCATTGGGGTATATGAGATATACATCTTCAAGATACAGAGGGCGAGTAAGAGGAACTAAGGCATCACAGCATGAGACAGTCATATGATCTATTGGACTTGAACGGTTATCAGCGTAGAATCCCTTTAACTCAGCCACATTAATATCAACTTCTGAGGGTAACTCAAGATCATTCAAGTACAGAGGCTTAGACAATAACTCTGAGATAGTCAAGGCTTTCCCAACTGAGAAATCTAAGCCAAGTTCCATCCAAGAATCCATGATTTCTCTCTCAGTGTTTGTCCCGACAAGAGTTGTCACGCCCATTTCCTTCAATTTATCATAGGCTGCATTATTATGCTGCAAGTATATCCAATTATCCCCAGGAACAGCTATCCATGGAGATAAACAGCATGCTAGAGGGCTTTCAAGTCCATAGCGGGCGCCTACTAAATACGCTAACTTTTGCTGTTTTGCAGCAGTCTCGGCGATAGTCTCGATTGTCTTCAATGGATCAGGAGTAACTTTATCCTCTCTTTTCTCCAAGACCTGAGGATGGAACCAGTGATATACCTGATCATTAATCTTACGCGCATCCTTAACAGTCACCCTGATTATATCCCCAACTTTTGCCTCAATCTTGGTGTTAAAACTTTTACCCAGGATACTGTAGACTTTACCTTTATATTTGACAAATTTACGTCCTTTAGGATTATCCACTGGAACCTCTGATTCAGCCTCTGCATCAACTGGACCCACAGCTCCAACATAGTTGAAGGTATTCCCGTCACGATTCACACCTACAACTATTGCGTCGACCTCATAGGTTGCCTTCATCTTACTATTATGCATAGTAAGATATGGTCCTGTAAAGCTTTCACCATTTGAGACCTGTATGTCATATAATGTCCAATCTTCATATCTTCGCCTAGCTTTTGTCTTTTTCAATAATGTAAATAAATAATATTCTCCATACTTCTCGATGTTACGTTTTATTTGGGTGAATCTGAAGGCTCCTTTACCGTTTTTAGGTTTGTTGTATTCTAATCCGTATGGAGTTCCTCTGATCAGATTAACTAGTATCAAATTATTTACCAGTTGATTTGAGCTACAAGCAATTCTTTTTCTATATTTCTCTCCTTTAGTGCCATCAGCTCGGAAATATCCATCCATAAAAGCATTAAATGATTCTACAGTTAGTTCTTTAAACCATAATGGAATGGTTTTCTGATTATCTTTTCCGCGGAAGTTTTCGCATAGCCATTTAGCAAGAGGCTTATCTGTGAAGTAATAATGAACCACTCCACGTTTTTCGTCTTTAGTAAAGCTAACGTGAACACCTAAATACTCTTTTATAAAGACCAGATAATCTGAAATGTCTGCTTCTGGAGATATTCCGAATCTGATTTCACCTGTAATGGTATTGCCTCGATTATACGCACCAGAGCCGTCGCCAACCCAAAACCCTATCATTCCCCAGAAGGCGGTGTTTAATGGAATTTCCTTAGTATAATTATCAAATGTCCTTAATGTTAAATGGTTTCCTTTTAAGGAGGTTGGTAGAGGTGCATTTAGTTTAGGAACGGGGAAAAGTAGTTTTTCGCCAACAGCCACATCTTCTATGGGGATCCATTCAGCGTTATTATTGCGGAGAACTTTGACTCTGTGAAGACCAGTCATTCTTTCTTTTATTCCATAAGAAGAGACAATATCATATATCGTGTCTTCACCAGCTATTGCTTGCCGTGTGGATATTGCTTCAACTTCAGCCCATTCACCAGTGCCTGTAAGTATTCTGTCCTTTATTCGAACATCTTTAATTGGGATCAGACCTTTCTCAGTAAATATTCTACTCCCACCTGTAAGGCACCAAAGTGGAGTATTCCCATTAAGCCGGTACTTTGAGTCTGCATCCTTGAACATTGCACCCTCACTTCCCGGCACTTTACTGACTTCTTCAGCCATCTTCTCCATTGCACTTGCGGAAGTTACCCAGTGAACAGTATTCTCCCAGAGGTGTAGTTTGAAGTCGCTCACCGATTTAGGGTATTCCTTGATTGGTAACTCTAATCCTCGGAGGCTCTGGCGTCTACCCTGATATGTCAAATTATGTAATTGCTCTCCATCAAGGTAGAGAATATCGAAGACATGGATACCCCACATCGAGTCATCTACTGGACCTTTAGCGCCCATTGCGAACGCCGGAGCAGCACCAGCCCGACCTAGATTTGAGAAGTCTTTATCATATGGTGTGGCTTCAGCGTCTAGAACAAATGATTCTGCTGGAAGTGATTGGATATCCTTCACAATCGCTGGAAGCTGCTTTGTAATGTCGTGGCCTGATTCGGTGAACAGTTTAACGCGTTCCCCGGATTTATGAACTTGAACTCTAAATCCATCTATCTTTACTTCAGTGCTCTGGCGGGATGGAACCTTAAAGATCTCCTCCGCTAGATCCTTCACGGACTTTAATCCAAATACCTCTCTAGCACTGTATCCTTTCTTTGTTGTCTTCAACTGCGCATATGGGTAGAGTGGCTCAACTTCGTTCCGCTTCGTCATTAAGTTGAATCTTGCGTCAGCTCCCATTGACTCCCATTTACCGCTGTTCACAAGATCCTTAATCTTCTCATCTGAGGATTCACCAAGATGAAGCCCTTCACTGGTGTATAGCATCCATGGTGTAATCCCATTAATAGGGTAATTACTTGATCCAGGTATCAGTAAATATGGCCCTTTTTCCTGCTGCAGGAAACTGATTGCATCTGCTTTACATGTGAAATACTTTGTTGGGGCAAATTCTATCACTGCATTCATGGATAATTTATTCATAAAGTGCCGTCTAATTTCTGCAGCTTGGTTGATGTGCTCAGAATCTCTCCACCATGGCATATCAATCATTTGATATTTAATTAACCAGTCACCCTGTTGAGTTAGGAATCCATCTAGAATGAAGGTTGGTGGATCCTCTATATTGAGAACCGCGTCATTAATTGCCTCTGGAAGATCATATTCCTCTAACTTTTCATCATAAGCTATCACCTCACCGCGATTCCTATGGATCATTAATCTTATGCCCCGGGGCATAATTGCGTAATATGAGTCTTCCTCTAAGCGGCTTAGGTCTTCCTCATTTAATGGTGATGCTTTAGGTGGAGGGATGGGGCTCATCGGCTGGATCTGATATTTAGGCTCCTTTATGGAAGTATCTTTCGTTGGGAGAGCCCATAATTCATATCCGTTAATGTATGGACCGGATGGGCCATGTGGCTCAAATAATACACTCTGTCCCTCCCGAAGCTCCTCCGGCATGCTGTTAAGATATGCCTCTCTATATTCAGGATGCTTCGTTGATTTAACTAGAATATCTAAATCCCTTGGATTCTGCTTATCAGATAAACTGCTTCCAATATAGGCTATGAATGAAGCATCAATCTGGAATGGCTGTCTCTGAGCAAGAACCTCTTTCAGCTGATCTCCCATTAGCTGATATACTTCAAACTTTATGGCGCTTTGATGGTTTAGTTTCCGGCGCATAAATTCGTCGATATAGATGTCATGGAGTTTACGGAGCTGTTCCTTTGTAATGAATAACTCATTACCATCTCGGATAGTATTAGCCCACATGTGCACCCATCGGTGATCATCAATCACTGTGGCATCCTGATCCTTCTTCAATATTGAAGGGTTACTAAGAACTGCTTGAGCGTGCTGTTTAGTGAGAAGCCGCATTATCCCATCCGATGAAAGTTGTTTTGCTTCATCCAGAGCATATAATTTAGAGATAACTGAAGGATTATGCATATAGAATGCCACCAATTCGTCAGCACCTTCAATCTTTTTCTTTAACCATCCACAGAAAGCGTCAGGGTTATCTTTACTTTTATTCTTCGCAACACAATCCGTAAAGTCTTTATAGTCTCCAAATGGCACCTAACCACCCTCCTTTAACTCAGGAGCTTCCGGTATCACCCTGCTGATGTAAGTGGTTACACCGTCTGGAACACTGAATCTTAATGGCGTATCAAAGCTTGTTATGATTTCAGGTCTCAATATCCAAAACTGTCTCTTACGTGGGAACTTATCATTCCATTCAGCAGCTGAGATTAGATGAAGAGTCTCATATTTCGCTTGGATAGCGCGACTAAAGGGGCCTTCAGTTGTCCCCTCTTTCATGATGCCATAAATTCCACCATCACCGACAATATAGATTTCCTGATTTGCGTACTTCGACTCAGGTGAAGAGCTCACTATTATAGTCTTTTTCTTTGACGCTAACCATGAGGCATGGGGATCACGTAGATATCTTCCCGGAAGTGCTTGTGCAAATTTCTGTTCTTTCTGTCCCTGAGGGAACCCTAGTTCCTGTCTTATCCATTCCTTATCGCTTGGAAGCTCTAATATTTCTCTATCTAGGGCATCAAATATTGCTGTCCTCAATGTCGCTGCATCTGAGGTTGTCAGTGGGGCAAACTCAAACATTGGTGGAATAGCCAGATCCCAATTCAGTTCAGCGGTTATGCTTAACATCTGGTTCATCTGTTCCACAAGCTCCATTCTAAAGTCCTCGAACCTCATTAGAATTATGTCAAACGGTACCTTTGGTCCGTAAGTTCCTCCTCCTCCCTCAAAGAGCTTTTGACCTATCAGCATTCTTCGTAATATCATCTCATCCTGATACCTGATATATCTGTCAAACGGCATTTCAGCACGCTTTGATTCCAGAATTTCGACACCAGCCGAATCATCTGGACCCCTTTTAAGAATTGTTGCTTGACTGTAAGAGTATAGGTGCTCAATTGCCTCCTCAATATTGTTCATGTCTTTAATGCTTGAGGCAAATCCAAGGTAGACTGGAGCCCCAAATCGTTCATAGGCTATGTTAGCGAACTTCATCATGGCGTCTTTAATATACCAGTTCTTGTAGCAAGCCCCTAGAATTGATTCACCATACCAGTTTCCGAAGCGCATGTCATGGCTCCAGATAAGGGTTCTATCTAATGGAAGAGTGGGATATCCATCTGTGCTTAATCCCACTGTTACAGGAATCTGTTGCTCTACTTTATGCAGGTTCCCGTATTCATCACTAAAGAATTTGATGTAGACAGGATCAAGAGTTTTCATCCCGTTGGTTTGTCTAGGCATCCAATAATTCTTGTAATCATCGAATACAATCTCAGTCACCGAGTATCCGTAAACTATTGAGGTAAGCATCTGCTTCATAGAGTCCCTGACACTGGGCTTTTTTAGTCGCCTTAAAGCCGCAGTCAAGGTAGCTACTACCTCTTCATCTGGGTGTCGGATACGCCATGGTTTCATCAATACACCCATTGAAATAAGATCAAAACCTGCCCTAACCTGTGAATCATACAGAATCATCCGGGTGTATTCTTCTAAACCAACCTCATCGGGGTTATAATCTCCAGTTATTAGATTAGCCCAAGTGCCTGCACGTAGGATACCTTGATCAGTATCAAGGCGATTCTGTAATTTCTCTAATCGGAGAGTAAGAGCTACGTTCTCACTTTGAAGTTGTTCGATATGGTTAAAACTATTGGGTAATAATATGTTAGCTAGACGCTTCTTCACTCTATCACTAAACTTTGATTCACTCACTGTTTTATTCACTTCTTCCATGGTAAACGATGCAACTCCTCTTCTTTTCCTTTCCAAGAATCTGGAAGCCATCCCTTATTCTTAGAGCTAAATTCATTCCAATTATTTGCCTCCCCACTTTTAGGTAGAATCTGTTCTTTCTGATTATAACGTTCACTATCATTATAATATACTGGGTCCCATCCTGAGAGTAGTTCCATAAGAGAGTCACAGCAGTGGTCATTTCCCTTCTTTGGTTTCCCATCGACGCCACGTTTATAACCTGTAAGTTGTTTCTTCAAGTTCTCAAATTCCTCAATGTCCGGAATTACCATAAGATTCTGGCTGAACCAGTGTCGAGCTATTCCAATCATCCACTCTTTTCCTCGGTACATGTGCCCGAACACACGCTTAGTTACCCTCAATCCACGAGTGGTGAGCTCACCATTCTGGAAGGCACCAGCTGAGTCACATAGCCACTCCTCTATATTATGTTTATAGGAGTCTTCCTCTGCTAATTGGCCCCAATCCTTAGCAACATTACCATTATTTAGAATCATCTTCGTTAAAACAATCTTATGGTTGAGACCACGGTACCCTTCAATTAAACAAGTTGGATGATCAAAGCCCCAGTCAAAAGAGCCCTTAGCTTCGCCCCGCATAATCCTTTTCTTGTCATCTAGCTCGAACGGTGTGCCATCCAGTAAAAAGTCCGGGTTCTTAGGATCTGGCTTCACAAAAGCTTCACGAATCCAGGTTCGCATGAATATCCGACCAGCCTTTGATGGTAGACCTCCTCTATACTGCGTTTCAATCATCTCATCGGAGAGGAAGAATTCAGCGATCTCATCCTCTCTATGGGCAGTTTCATTCTGTAAGAAGGGGCAGTCAACTGAGGTCCACATTATCTTAACGAAGCCCATCTTATCAGCTTCATCAAGTATATCTACGAAGGCATCAGTGTTAGCTTCACCTGGGGTAGCTGTGCTTAGAAGGAACCTCATCGGATTATCACTGGATCTTATCATAGGCCAAGCCTGCTGGACAATATCCGACGGAATTAAAACGAATTCATCCATTGCCTGACCATCGGCAATAGGTGCGTTCACGGCCTTTTTGCTTGCAGCAGCATATCTGATCCATCCACCGGCAGTAAAGCGGATGATGGATTTCAATGGCTCACCATCTAGGAACTGAGCGAAGAAGTCTTTAATCCATCTACGATCAGGTTCTTTCGGAGCAAGAATACCTTCACAGTATTCATACAACCATTTAGCCTGATCTTGACTTCCAGAGACTATGAAGAACCGGTATTTCTGATTTCGGAGAACTAGCCAGCATGCAATAATTGCTACTAATAGAGTTTTTCCAGTCTTTCTTGGTGCACATATGACGAAATATCGCTTCCCATCCTGTACTGCTTGAAGGAAAGCAATCTGTTGTGGTGCAGCTGTATCAAGATCAAATCTGAAAGACCCCTGTTTTGCATTCTTTGGTACATAATATCTGATGAAGGCAAAGATGTTTTCCTGTGCCTCTTTCCAAGTAGCCTCTCTTTGCTGGGTTTGCGCGTAGTTTAATATGTCTAAGGTAGCAGTCAAAACACTATCTATAAGAATAGATATGGGATAATTAAAAAAGAGTTTAGGCTGTTGGAACAGTTTTTCTTATATTTCTGCGCCTGAGAGCTCATTTAGCATTCGAATTAATCTTTGAAGGATCCTTTTTTCCTCCTCATATGGTAACTTAGCTACCGCTTTTTCAAGGTCTTCTATATTAACTTCAGCACTATCTAAGAGCAAATTCCTTGTATGATTCCGGATTTCAACTATAGATGGGTGTGTTTCATCACCTTGGGACCCAATGCTGCTCACTCTCTCAAGTATTCTCTCATAGATTAAGACTCTTTCAACCCTCATAATTCTACTTAAAGCGGTTTCAATGCCCGAAATTCTACCCGATATCGACATTACATTTCTCCTCTTTCTCCATTCTCTTGCAATACCCTATGCATCCATTATCCACGGATATGATTATTAATCCGGGGCAATCATTACACTTCTCTGGCTGGTACCAGTTTTGGGCTTTGATTAGAAGATGTTTCATTTGGTTTCAGTCCCTCATATTCACATTCTCTAGGACATAGTAAATTACCTATTTCGATTACCCGCTCAGGTCTCACAGCTTTTTCACATCTGAATTTGCAGTAAAGTACATGACATCTACCATCCATTTCTAAGCCGAAGCTGCATGCAGAGAGAACTATAATGGTACCCCAATTAGTGTTTATTCTCCATGGCTCCCGGATTATCTTACCCATGATGAATTAAGTGTGTAATTGAGTATATAAAAGGCTTACTTAGGCATGTAATCCATGAATGCACGCCAAATAAAGTAGACTGAGAGGCATGATAAAACTGATCCCATAGTGACACCCATATTCCATATTAACCCGTATTCAGGGATCAACTCAAATATGATACAAATACGTATGCAAAAGTCCATTGTTAGGCTCATAAACCATAGAAGCATACTTCTATGTTTCAGTCTCATCCATGCGGATAATGTTAGATACATGCCAATTATACTCATACATGCTCTTAACATTGCAATCCATGTATACAATTAGATTCCTATCCTATTGGTTTACATTTCTCGGGCTCAACCGTGTTCAAGCCCATACTAATTCTTGCGCGATATAATGCATTCACTAGGGCACGTCCTGGCGCATCTACATCCCCTTTTATTTCATTCTCATATTGCACCTTTAATAGTTCATATAACTCGAGCTGCTCATCTGAGCTGAGGTGGCTTAGACCAGTTTCTGCCTTTGATAATAATATATCTAGATACGGTGTTGTTACCCTCTTCAAGAGCTTTGGTGCCTCTGATTCTATGATACTCCAGAATACTCCGACTTTGACCTGAAGCTCACTTAAAGATTCCCTGTCTGAAGGGTTAAAGCTATTGGCTTCAATGGTTGCTAAACGGTTTTCCATCTGTGTGCTATTCACTTTATGTTGTTCTAGGGTGACTAATCTATTCTCCAGTTTCCTAATATCGGAAATGTTTGTGCGATACCACGTAAACAGAAATCCTATGAGGGATAATATAATTCCCGTGATGCTGAAATAATCAGCAGCACTCATTTATTTAGCCTCCTTTTTCCTCAAATAATCAACAGGTCTATTCACTAGATGAGAGATCGTGAAACCCTCACAGAAACTAGAGAAGAAGATGACTAACTCTGACCCAACAGGCATATTATTGAGGAAGAGAGCTGCTTCAGCCATCGCTGCGATTACCCCGATGACTATTGAGATAGTCATACTTATCCAATATCTTCTATCAAATATTATATCGGGCTCTTCCTTTGCCTTCCACAAGTAATCGTAGACTGTTCTGGCAACTGGTCCAAGTAGAAATCCTATGATGGCAACCGTTTCATTAGAGAGCTCGATCATTAATAGAAAGAGTTAATCGAACTTATTTAAAACTGTTATAACTGCAAACACACATTGAAAAAGAGACGCTATCGATCCAGTAGGCTCAATAGCCATTTAATGAAGTCAATGAGTTTATCTAGCCAGCTCTTAGGCTCTGGGATATCCGGGATATTCCCTGGATGCCAGCAAACTAAAACTTCTGCATCACGAACCATTATTGCTGATGCAACAGTCTTCCCCGCAGCCCTAAGTTCATCTGCTTTATCGAAGAAATATTGTCGTGTCTCCTCTAAAACATCTTTTAATGCCTTCCCATCAACGTGGGCGGTTCTTAATCCATATCCAGAGACATCTCCATGCTCCTTAATTGTGTCAAGTGTGAATGTGTAGTTCTCTGTATATCCCCACCATTCTAAGGCTCCAGCTTTAATTGCCTTCACCCCCAACACTTTGGCTGCTAGACAGCACATAGTGTAAATGCTTCGCCCTTTCAGAAGATGTAAATCGTTCTCATTGATCAGACTTTTGCCATCATTTGAGATTAAGTTGTCCTCATTACCATGATCATAGAAGATGAATAGATCAGGATTATAGCTTTCAAGGCCCCCGTGAACATATGTTGGCACAGCCATACCAATCTCATAGGTATCTGCAATATCCCACTGTCCAGCATTCTCCTTCAGAAACGCGATCTGATCTTTAAACCATGGGTAGCTGTACTCTGTGGCTGCATCAAAGCGCGGTGCTCCGCCTATCGCTTTAAGCATGTTCATGTGCCCCCAGGTGCGCTGCCTCAATCATAAGAGTCTCAACGAGATAGCTCCACATTTCATCGTCTTTATCCCAGTTTGCTAAGATGTAGGCTTTATCCCACACCTTACCTCCATGCACTATGGTGAAGCTGTCTGGTTGATTACGGACTTCTTCAAGAACTAATTCATCGATTGAATTTGACATAGTTAAGAATGATCTCAGTTATAAAAAAAGTATTTGGATTACTCCTTACCAATACAGTCCTCGGGGTTAAACGTCAGCTCCATCTCACGCTTCCTGTTAGAATCCACCACAGCCTTAAGCAGGGGGATATCCTTCAGAGAGAGGATCTTATCAATGGCCTGCATAACACAGTGTCCCCCAATATATCCACCATAGTTTACAACTCGCTGAGCTCTGCCCTCACTTTCCTTCGGGGTGCTTTCAATGAAGTTCCGAATAGTAGAATACTCCATAGCATTATCAGTAACTATCCGTTCTAGCTCCTGATAATATGCTATATTGAGACCATACAAGCCCAAATCTAGGATCTTAGCCCATTCTAAACTCTCAGTGTCTTGAACCATCTCTGTTTTGAATCCGATATCCTGTAAATGCTTCTCCACGGTTTCTGGGCCAATATCAATCACTCCGGGGACCATGAATGAGAAGTACTTTGTGTACTGTCGTAATCCCCGTTCCATTCCCTCCGTCATATTACCCCGGACAGGGCTGTAAACGAGAGCTGGGATCTCGCTCTTCGGGATATCTGAAGCCTTTAGAACTTCACCTAAATGTCTAGTCATCCCCGGTGTGAGGGTTGAATGAATGATTACGCATCTAGGTTTAAACTTCTTGATGTATTCTAACATATATTTAACGAAGTTTTCTGATTGTGGAAAACATACGTGTAGAATATCATATTCAATCTCTTCTATGTATCCTGTTCGGTCACACCAATCTATCGCTGGATCATGTACATCAACTAGATTGCCAATCGTACGCACAGTCGTACGCAGCATCTTATAGAGGGGTTCACCAACTTCACCTAGACCTAAAACGATAACAGTCTTCATAATTCCATATTATAGTATAGAACTATAAATGCTTTTATAAGTAGAAAGAACACAGAAATGTTGGTGATATGTTGGTATGACAGGACCTGAAAGACCGATGAGGTTACACGTTAAACTTTCAGTAGCTGAGCATAATAAATTATCCCGTATCAGGGGCGATAATAAGTGGCGTGCATGGCTACTCGGAATAGTAGATCAGATAATTGCAATGCGCGACAGGAATGAAGTGCTGCAAATTAGAGTGAATATGCTTGAAAAAGACAATGATGAACTTCGGGAACATGTATCATCCTTGATAGATCAAATAGAGAGCTTATCTTTGAGAGGATGATTATTTGATGAAATTAATTGAGAAGGGAGTCTTAATTCCTCGAAGCCAACTTAAGCCCTTCGAGCTTCCAATGCGTATAGATCATGATGAGGAGGCAAATGAAGAGCTTCAAAACGATATTAAGTTGCATGGTGTGGAGAATGACCTAATAGTTCGGGATAAAGGAGACTTCTATGAAATTATTGACGGGCACCGAAGATATGCTGCAACAGGTCAGCTAGGATGGGTTGATGAAACATTACCCTGTGAAGTCAGGGAGATGAGTGACGAGGAAGCCTACGCTTTATCAATCAGAGTCAATGTTCTCAGAGCAGAGGTAAGCCCCAGAAGTCTAGGAAATTACCTTCTATACACTAGGGTAAAGTTTGGTTGGAGTCAGGAGAGACTCGCAAAAGAGATTGGAAAAACACAGTCATGGGTTTCTCGCATGGAGAAATATATGCATGATATAGCAAACCTTCCCATTGAGGCAACTGAGAGACAGACTCGTGCACTCAGAGCAGCTCCCGAATACATTAGGAAGCAGATTATTGATAATGCATTAATTACAGGAGCTGATCTCCCATCAGCACAGGAGATTAATGATAAAGTAGATCAGAATCTAGCTAACGTATTATCCCTGCTAGATCATACAAGACATGACTCAGAGTATGCCACATTCATCTTCAGAACGGAGGGAGGCTTTAGTGATCAGGAGTCAGAGGAATTAGCGCGGAAATGGGATTTAAGGGAGTTAGGTGAGAAGGCTTCTACGCAGCCAGTGAAGATAAGAGATCCGGGGAAGAGTAAGAGGGCTAGAGTATTCTCGGAGTTAATTAAATGGTATCCCGTCGAAATAGTTGACATCGTTGAAGAGCAAATTAAAAGTGAGAACGTGGATACGCTTCGGAAGTGGTGTAAGATTTACATCAATGAGATGCATAAGAAGGCATCAATTATATTACGTCAAACAATGTTGGAGGTCTTCATTAAATGAGTACAGAAAGTATAGAAGAGAAACTCACAGAGGATCAGCAGAAAAACATTAAGAAATTAGCCTTAGCACATCCAGAACTACTCTACATTATACTGGAGGAAATACTTGTTGAGCTCGACAAAACAGAGGAAATACTAAGGAGGGCATTAGAGCGATGGGTGCAGTAGATAAATGGTCCGAGATTCAGGGACAAATCGATCTCCCTGTTAAATTAACTGAGCTAGAAAAAAAGAAGTTCACAGATGTCATGACTACAATTAAAGGAATGCTGGATGATAGTCTCGAAGTTATATTAGATATGGATCGGGATGAAGCATATCGATATGTACAGTTAATAGTTAATGGAATTAAAGAGGCAGATATGAAATTCGCAGGAGGGGTACCCGCACCTTCGGAGTTTACAACACCAATAGCTAAGTTCGAGAGCTACTCTAAACCCCGACTTAAAGTTAAGGGAGACAGAATTGTTTTGATAACTTACCCAGACTTTGATTCAATATTTGCTGAGCTTAGTAGTAATCAAAGAGATAAAGCAAAAAGATACCTTGATTGTGTTAAAACAGTATTTGAACTAAAGGAAATGCTAGAAAACCCTGAAGTCTCTGATAAAGAGAAAGCTAAAGTAGACATCAATTCAGTTCTGTGCTGTGGGGATGACAAAACCTGTTCAGTAGATGAGATGATAAAGTGTATTACTATTGAAGATCCTACAGTAAAAGATGAGATGGATATGAAGGTTTAGGTTCTCATAAACTCTGATAGATTAAAGTCTCCGGGCTTAAATAGCTCAGATAAAGGTCGGAGGCTTTCCCTTGGAATAGCGTACGCATCACTCTTCACTTTCTCTCCTGAAGCTGAAGTCCAGATTTCACACTTTTTGATTTCATCCATATTGATCCATCCGAAGATCCAGAAAGTTGAGGCGTTTGCTGGGGGTGCATTAATTGCGGTGCAGATTAAAACTTTAGCTGTATATCCCTTATAATCATGCTCACCCACATTCTTAAGGAAGTGATTCCACATCCTTTTAAAACGGTTGCACTTCAACTCGACGCCAGCGTCCTTGTAAACATAGTCACACTCAGAGATGGTTCGACCATCCACTACAAATGGTTGCCCTAATCTCAACATAGGATACAATTCTCTCATGTAAACTTCTGCAATGCATCCCTGCCAGTTTCTCTCAAGCATAGAGTAAGACTCGAAATAATCATTACGAGACCATTTCTTCCATAACTCCACACGCGCAGCTGCAACCTGTCTCGCATCCTCTCTGATTCTGCTTGGGATGGAATACTGCTCTAGCATACTTCTACACGGTATTCCATACAATTTAAATTAATGGTTTCAAAACCAAAAACACTTGGGCGTAAAGCATTTAGAAGTAAAGCCATAAGTCAAGGTGAGGATTTTGGCTTGAAAGTAATGGTCCTGGGGGCCGATGGGTATCTAGGGCGTCCTCTATCTCTACACCTCTTGCGTTTGGGGCATGAGGTCATTGGGGTAGATAATCTCTCTCGGAGGCGAAGAGTGAGGGAGGTTGGTGGGCGATCCGCGATCTCCCTTGGCAATCCATATATATGGTATAACCGCGTGAATGCGCTGCATGGTGGTCGATTTGATTGGCGTATTGCTGATCTGTTGGATGGTGAAGAGGTTGAGTATCTGTTTGAATACTATAAACCGGATGCAGTTGTCCACCTAGCAGAGCAGCCATCTGCCCCGTATTCGCAGATGGACAGGAAACACGCTGTTGATACTCAGACAAATAATACTATAGGCACGTTGAATGTGCTTTTCGCAATTAAGAAGTATGCTCCAGACTGTCACCTAGTGAAGTTAGGCACAATGGGGGAATGGGGCACACCAAACGTCGATATACCTGAGGGGAAGTTTGAAATTAAATATAGAGGCCGGAAAGATACTTTGCCTTTCCCCAAACAAGCGGGGAGTTTTTATCACTTAACCAAGGTATTTGATTCACATAACATCACCTACACATGTAGGACATGGGGATTAAGAAGCACAGACATCATGCAGGGAGTTGTCTACGGAGTAGTCACCGATGATATGAAGGTTGAAGGCTCCATCGACATGTATGAGCCCGCATTATTGACGAGGTTTGACTTCGACCAATATTTCGGGACATCTCTAAATCGGTTCTGCGCTCAGGCAGTCATAGATTTCCCTCTCACAATCTACGGTTCAGGTGAACAGAAGCGGGGGTTCATCGCTTTACGAGACTCCATTCAATGTATTACGATAGCCCTCAACAATCCACCTGAAAAGGGAGAGTATCGAGTATGGAATCAATTTGATGAATGCTACTCAATATTGGAGTTAGCTTCACTGGTTCAGAGAGTCGGCTCAGAATTTGGAATGGATGTGAAGATAAAGGCGATTCCTAACCCACGTGTTGAAGCGTCAAAGCACTGGTATAACCCAGTTCGCGAACAGCTGCCAGCTCATGGCTTCAAACCCACACATACAATCGAGGAGGAACTTCGAATCACACTGCCAATATTAATGAAGAATAAGGATCGTATAGAAAGTAGAAGGCATGTTATTCTACCCAGCACAGATTGGAGGGAAGCGAAATGAGTTTACCGGAAAAGAGAAGTTTACAGATACTGCAGCAGGCCGTCGATAACTATGATAAAGTGGCTGTTGCATGTAGCTTCGGTAAGGATTCAGTTGTCACAGTTCACCTAGCACAACAAATTGATCCAAACATATCCATCTTCTCAGTTATGACGAGATATAAACCAGAAGTCACAAGGGCTTTTAAGACCTACTTAACTAAACTGTGGAATCTGAATATAACAACATTCGAGTCGGATGTTCCAGTTGCCGAGAACCTGCATATAACCAATCCAGATGAATGCTGCAAGATCCTTAAAGTTGAACCCACTAAGCTGGCAATAAAAACCATGGAGCTTGACGCATGGATTGCCGGACTGCGGCGTGATGAAGGCTACACTAGAACTGATTACAAAGAATTTGAGATCTATAAATGCGATCTAGGTGAGGACCTCATCAAAGTAAATCCAATAATACACTGGTCAGAAGTTGATATCTGGAAATACATTGCTCATCACCACTTACCAGTAATTCCACTCTACTTTGAAGGATACCGTAGTCTCGGCTGTGAGAAATGCAGTAAACCCTATACGATAAAGGAACGTGGAGGAAGATGGCAGGGCACAGATAAAGAGGCTGGGGAATGCGGAATCCACGGGAAGATGTATACGAGGATTAATTAATGGATTTAAACTTCTTCATATACTTCATAATAGGTGGGGTGGCATGTGGATTCGTTGACGCCTCACTTGGAATGGGCTTCGGCGTATCAGCCTCATCAGTCCTGGTTTCCTTTTTCGGTGTAGCACCAGTAATAGCTAGCGCAGCAGTGCATACAGCTGAGATGTTCGTAGATATAATATCCGGATTAAGTCATTGGAGAGAGGGAAATGTGAATTTCACTGTAAGTAGACACATCTTAATCCCAGGAATTGTTGCCTCTGTGTTAGGTGCAGTATTCCTTAATGGATTATCCCTATCATATGCTAAACCATTCGTTCAATTATCTCTAATCATTCTGGGTGCAGTGATAATCTACAAGCATTTAGGTAAAGAAACGGAAGCTCATATAGGTATCAGTAAGCTGAAAGCTCAAATCTTAGGATTCATAGCTGCCTTTGTTGATGTTGCAGTAGGCGGAGGCTGGGGTCCCATTGGCACACCAGCACTTATACTTTCAGGTGAGGAACCAAGAAAAGCTGTTGGAACCATCGAGTTCACTGAACCGATTATTAGTCTGGTTGCTGTCCTATCATTTGGATACCTCTTAGGATTTGAGAGTTTCATATCTGAAGGTACATTCCCAATGATTCTTGGTGGTGCAATCGTTTCTCCGATAGCTAGTAAGGTTACAGCAAGAATACCTAAGAAAACGCTTGGAGTGCTCATCGGACTGACTTTGATAGGGCTTAATGTCTGGGGTTTACTATCCTAAAACTTTTCTATACTGGAGCATATAATTATTTGGAGATCTAAAAGTTGAGTGAGGATAGGAAGGCTGAGCTTCTGGTGGATTATGCGAAGTTACGTGAAAGAGAAAGGAATTGCACTGGAGATAGATTGGAATTAATTATAGAACGGGTTCGTATACGGACTGAACTCAAAAAGTATAATCCAGAAGGATTATGGAGACATATTTGATCATTGATATATACTTGAAGTGAGGAGGAAATATTATGGATGCCATCTGGTGGACCTTCATATCCATATTCTTTGTTGGAGTCGCGTTTGGTATACTAGTATCGTATTACTGGATAAAGGATAGACTCTCTAGGTAAACCTAAAGAATTCTTGGGTTAAGCTGAGAGTTAAGTTTGCGTAATGTTGTTGAAAACTTCTTTATTTCAGGATGCTGATACAGTTTTTCACCATTGCTTCTATCGGTTAGAAATAGAACTTCAAATGTAGCAGGATCAACCATGGCAGCTTCACTATTATCTGGGGAGTAGTAGATCCAGAATCCACTCCCTGAGCTGAGGTAGTAAAGCCAGCCTCGAAATTCTTGGTCAGTTATCTTTTTAGGTCGCATAGAATTAAAAAAGGATTATATGCTTAAGAGGTATTCGCCTTTCCAACCGGATTCAACTCTGCAAGACCATCTTTCAAAGACATCTTAGCAGACCAGTTCGGAAGCATCTTAAACTCGACATCAGATCTAGGGTTACTGATTGAACCATAGTTAGTGAATCCAAGTACCTCAACTATTTCCTTGATGAATGTCTGCTTACCTGTGCATACATTATAGATGCCTGGCTCAGTTTTAAGTCCACATATAAATGCTTTACAGACATCGAAGACATGAATGAAGTCACGTGCATGCATCCCACCATCATGGATCACAGGGTTTTCCTCATTGTTCAAGCATTTCAAAAGATAGGCGATGACCGAGTTCTTCTTCTCAAGATAGTTGGGCCCACCATAGACATTAGCCAATCTGAGAGCTACACCACCATATTCAGTGGTAATCTTTTCAGCAATCCTCTTACTGGCACCATAGATATTTATGGGATCAGCAGCTGCGAAGCTTGAAGCTAGGACGAATGGAATCCCTTTCCTGGATGCTGCGCGCGCGATGTTTAGCGTCCCCGTGATATTGGTTGTGTAGGCTTTAACTGGATCATTCTCACATTCAATTATTCCGCTGATTCCAGCGAGGTGAATTATACCATCACAGGAATGTTTCACATACTTTTCCACTGTTTTATAATCTCGGACATCTTGAGGAATGGTTGGTATCTTGTTTGCAATATCAAACGGGCGAAATTTGCAGGCCTTATAGGTATTCATCATATTTGTGCCGATGTATCCTTCAGCTCCTGTTAGAAGAATATTCTTTTTAGACATAATTATATCATTATACTATCAACATAAAAGCTTTATACACCATATTCCATACAGATATTGAAGGCACATTCCTTCGAGTGCTTCATGCACTTTATGATACCAAACGGTAGTAAGCAGGACTCCTAGAAGCCGACGAGGAGACATGGTGTAGGGATCTCTTCAGCCAACGATCTGCGGAGCGCTCTCTTAGGCTGTGAGGATCAGAGGCTGCTACCAATTACATCTGCAACCTTTCGCTAAGGGAGCAGGGTTCCAGCCCGCAAGCTGTGGTCTCCTAAGGTGACACCTGAAAAGTCGTCGACGCAACAAGGGCTAAGTACCAAGGCCTCTAGGGGCTGGAGCTACTGAAAGCAGTTTTCCCACATTTCTCACATTTGACCTCAAGAAACGACTTCCCATACCTGACATGTCCATAGAATTTGAAGTTAGTGAATTTACATTCATCACAGATATTCGGGATCTTAACAGTAATTTCCATATCATTCCTTCTTCACGATGTAGATATGATACTTCTTCCAGAGGCTTCTCTTCTTCACGGTTTGGCCATTAATCTTTACTGTAATGGGTCCCCCAACCTCCTTCTTCTCCCAGCTTTCCCCTCCAACCCATTTGATAACATCAATTATATCTGGCTCACAGATACCATTATTATAGACTCCACCTAAACTGGTTCCCACTTCAGTCTCTTCTTTCATCATTCTCTCTAGGATACTTCTGGTTTGTTCTGGTTTCTCACGTTTCCCGAAAGTGATGGGCTTGCTACGGTTTGATCTCCAATTGAAGATCCCTAGAATCATCTGTTTATCACATACTCTCCACATCTCCTTGACTCCGAGAGGCCATTCAAGGGGATGTATATGCTCCAGAACTGCTCTGCAGTAAACAGTGTCATAGCTACAATCCTTGAAAGGTAAATCCAACATACTCGCCACCCTGGTGTCAATACCTGGGTTATGCTCCTTCGAGGAGATGATGAAGTTCTCTGTGATGTCGATTCCAGTATATTTGGTTCCATGGTTCATGTGGAATGGGTAATCAATTGCTGTTGCACAACCACATTCAAGCACTGTATCAAATTTGGAGGCATACTCCGAGATGAGGACCCTAGAGGGGTGAGACAGTTGGCCATCATTACGCAGAAAGTTTTTCTTATTCTTCATGTTCTTCGACCAGTATTCTTCCCACGGTCTTAGTTGAAGTTCCATAATCTCTAATTGATTAAATTTAATATAAAACGGTTGGGATAGCAGATGCAGGAGGATACGACGAGAGATAAAACTCTGCTATCCCATCACTAATAAATTAATTTATCTTATCTTTAAGGTGTTTGGTTAGGTATATATCACACTTCTTGTAGTTACCTATACATATTTCCTCATCAACAAGAAGATATCCAGGATTCTTAGGATCAGCAAGTAACGGCTTGTTAGTACAGGATTCAATATCTGGGCAGGCAAGTAACAGTTTACTGGAAGGTGACTTCCTACCCTTAAGGATATTATCTAGCCTAACATAAAGTACATCAAGATGCGTTCTTGATTGAGTGCCAATTATCCAAGGATCACAGAATTGTAAACCCCTCAGTATCATCGTTAAATCTTCACTTGATAATACAACTCCACAGGGATCAGTCAGCTTCATAATGGCGAGTGTGCTAGTTCTGTGAACCTCCTTCCATCCTTCGCTAGCTAGAGTTTTATATGGATTATCGGCACCCTTCATCTCATCCTCATATTTGATGATAGGAACTGACAGGATGTTTACATCCACAATCTCCTGTGGGAAATTCTGCTGTTTAGCTGCCTCAATCTCAGCTTTCTCAGCATCCGTGTATCTGATTAGATGAAGGATCTTCTCATCATCTGGACCGTAGATTCCATTGTATGGGATGTCTGAGTCTTTCTCCCAGCCCTTCTCATAATAATTCTCAATAATCTTCTTGACGTCTCCACGATCACCAAATGGTACCTGTGTGTATTCAACCATAGTATAGACTATAATCTATACTAATTTAAGCTTTTATGAAGTAGCTTAGCGGAGGCTGTCTCAGTTCTGATATTTCCCAGAATTGAGCCCAATCGTTAAGGTGTTTACCCTCGTATGGCCCAAATGGTGGCATTTCACGGTGCTCAACATTATGGCATTCTGCACATAGTGTCCTCAAATTATTTCTGTCAAGGTAGAGAATTACAAGGATCTTCTGGTAGACACGCTCCAAGATTATTGGGTCGCTGGTATCGAAGTATGCTAACGCTTCCTCTGCAAGACGCTTAAGCATTATAACTGGGATGATGTGATGAACCTCAGCTATTGGAGCTTTTCCATGGAGGAATACTAATTTACCGCAACGTAGACAAACCTGATTATCTCTACTCCATACTTCATGCCTCACAGATACCCAGTTTATTGCCCTCTCAAATTTAGCGTAGCAGAGACTTGAGCAGTAAGCCCTCTGATTTCGTATGAGTAATCTTCCACAATACCGGCATCTAGGGCGCCCAAGTTTATCTCTGTGATTCCAGAGCTGGTAATCAATCTTAACTCGAGGGGCTGACATCAATTAGCGCATTTCCAATATACAGCTACGATAGGAACGTAATTAATTTAGTGGATTCATTGAGGATCTTAGCCACTTCATTGTTGAAACCATCACGGATTTCGGAAACTTTCTTGGTAGCTGTGCTTCTAATCAGAGTCTTCAGTGCATCTCGATCAATTGAATAGAGTGATGGTGGAGTTCCCTTCCATCCGTTCTCGCCCCGCCAGCGTCGCTGTTGAGCTCGACTCCAATTGCTGAAATCCTCAGGGTAGGATTGCATCTCCTTCTTTATCACCCCAAAGCTGTGATATATCTTTAAAACTTCATACACTTTACTTCTCGGTATTTGAATGCCAAGCTGTGTGATTAATTGGTGGAGCTGTGCTCCCCTGATGGGGTCTTCATTGGCTAGAGTGCTTAACACGAGGGAGTCTTTCCCAAACCTCCAACCACGGAGAAATGTAGCTATCTCTCTCCATTCAGAGGACAGCTCACTCACCAAGCAGCTGCAATATGAGGCTTCTATATTCTTCGAGTGCAAGCAACAGCTCACTTCGAAGTTCATCTAAAGATAATTCAAGTTTCTGGATGGTTCCAGAGAAATTCTCTTCAGGTTGGTTATCCCCCACAGTAGCTTTGTTTTCAGGCTTTATGCCGTGAAGTGCTATGTCAAGCCTTTTGTTAAGGGATCTAATATTTCTTACATGCTCCAAGCATGTAAGTACATTCTTGTGGATATCGGGTATTGCATTACCGCCAACATAAACCTTGTTTATGGCTTCCCTCTGTTTATTAATAGAGTCCATAGTATAGAATGAAGTACATACTAGATATAAGATTAGTGGTGCGGGTCAAGAGGGCAATAATCAATTAGTTTTTTAAGTGGTTTGACCGTCAGACCCGCGCATGTAAATCTCAGTCACTTGAAGTTTTTAAGGTTTTCAGGTGTTTTGCCATATCGGTTATTTGTGGACCATGATCCAGTGTGAGGTCTTTAACCAGTAATGTTATGACTTCATCCAGGCTCCTGAACTCACCTAGAACTTTGAGCAGGTGTAGGTTTTTATGAGTGTCCTTCGCGAGTCTGCTTACTGTTGACTGGGATGGGAAATCTCCATCATGGACGCGCTGACCCAGCTTCTTCACCTTCTTATCTTTTGGCTTCTTGTCACTCATCATCTCCTTTATTTCCTCCGAACTATGAGAGATTTAATCTTCATCAAACCAGTCCGCATATTTGGTATGCATATTTCGATTTGTTTCTAAATATCTCTGTTTTAAGCCACAGCTACTACACGTTCGCGATGTTGAATCCTTTTCATCTTTTCCGTTAGGATAAACCCATGAATGACCAAACAGAAAAGCAAGTGGACAAGCCCGTCTTCTTCTCCACTTCTCCTTTTGTCCAAGTTTCCATTCCTCCAATACTCTTTTCTCTCTCTCCTCATTCTCCCTTGGAGTAATCATTGTTAAGAATAGGAGGTTCATGACTTAACCTCCTTTGCTTTTAGCACTATGTTGTAGCCCTGAGACTCAGCCCATTTATTAATTGCAAACCATACTGCTTCTATGCGTTGTGCTTTATCACAATATTCTTCAGCTTTAGCCATTGCCTCCTCAGGCATATCATGAACTTTAGCCCAGTCAACCAAGTCCTTGAAGCCAGTGACTTCAACGCGCTTTGGGGAACTTACTATTGATTTGATAATGTTTCTAAACTTTATCCCAGCCACTTCGGACTCATATCCCCCCTCCAAGGGTGCACCAAATTCATTGAAACCGGACTCGGAGTACTCAATTAACTTGATCGTCTTCTTACATTTACAGCGGTAGCACCATGCCCCACCGTAAGTCAAGTCAGCATGGTATAGTAGCTCCCATTTATCATCGCCACAGTTTATACACACTTCAGGTAAGTGCTTTGCCTCAGCAATACATTCAACTATATCCCTCTTAAGGTAGCCTGAGTCGCTGTCATCGTAGACGCAGTGCTCCATCACAGCCATCATTGGGCAGACATGCCTTATTGCGGTTAGATCCCCTATGAGTTTATTGACTTCACAGCTCCACCTACGCGGACATTCGCTGCAGAGCACCTCACTGTATGGACATTTATACATCATCTAAATCACCAATCTTCCTTCAACCCGTATGGCTCATTATCTTGAAGGTGACTCATCCTCTCTTCCTGCTGCTTCAACACTTGGTAGATGTCGTTGATTACCTCCAACATTCTAGCTAAGTCGGTTGATGTTGGGTTCCTAACTGGGAATGTATTATGCATATCCATTAGGCTCCGCCTAAGAACAGCGAGCTTTCTTCCAAGTCTATCAATTTCAGTCATTGTTTCCATCCTCTACGTTTAAACAATTTCTCTAAGTGACTATCTTTCTTAGGTTTCCGGAAGTATGACGATCATTGCTTCTACACTTAGTTTATCTATGAAACAAGGACAACTTGATGCAGTGCAGCCTTCACATATCCGGATAGGATCATTACTCATCATAAGCTACTCCTAGAAGTTCGCAGACTCTTTCCTCCAGGAGGCTTCTTCATTATCCGGGTCAGAGTGAACTGCACCAGCTTCGTCACGGGCTCATCGCCGTAGTGTATGAACGCCGTCTCAGCGATATCCGCCGTCTTGGGGATCTCAATCCAGAAGATGGCATAATCGCCCTCCACCTTTACCTCCAATGAGTGGCTCAGGTCGGCGAAGCTCGAGAAGCTGATATCTCCAAAGTCTGCCCTGCACCTGCCATCGCAGTAGATGCGCCGGAAGATAACGCCGTTTATTATCTCGGTGCCATCATCCCCGGCTCCGTAATAGACCTTCACTCCGACGAGGAAGGTGGAACCTTCACGATACTTCTCAGCTAAGAGATAATCTTCAGTCGAGGGCTCTGAAATAGAGTTCCTGAGTTCATCTATGAATTTCGTGGTAAACACTTCTTTAAGCAAATCCTCAATACTTGCGTCACTGGTGCAGCTGGAGCGGATCAGGCCATCATCACCTATATGTAAAAGGTGTTTCACTAACTCTCGGTAGGCTACTAGAACAGATATCATGTATAGAATACAGTACATACCAATATTTAAGATTCTTTATTATCTCTCTAATCAGTTCTATCTGACAGGGTGTCAGCGATCTCGTTGAGCAAACGCTGTATTGTGGTGAACCTTTCAAGTGTTATGACACAGAGTTGGTATTTGACGCTGGAAACTTGCGTAGTAATTAAACCATTCAAAGCATCAGTAAGCTCATCCACGCCTTCAGCACACCATCGCCCCGGCTTCTTAAAGAACTCACCTGA
>Ga0307377_10001710_pt1 | contig 26990 bp, 35 predicted proteins | sample TR3MG_FD_202535 | JGI IMG/M metagenome (GOLD analysis project Ga0307377, IMG submission 202535) | Soil microbial communities from Risofladan, Vaasa, Finland - TR-3 | ecosystem: Environmental > Terrestrial > Soil > Coastal area > Acid sulfate soil | place: Finland: Risofladan, Vaasa | collected... | reverse complement strand
GTACCCTTCTCGTATTCTTTTTGCTCCATGACAAGAGCAAACCAAATCATTGCTAATTCGTATTCGTCAAACATTAAATGCCTGCGTCCTTCAGCACCTCACGGACAAAAGTGCAGTCATCTTTCTGTCTTGTAAATCTAACTCGCCATATATCAAAGTCGATTACTGCCGCAATAATTTCTTCCTGCTCGCTCGACAGTCTTGTAAACAGATGGTCTGCTGTTTCTGCAATATACAGAACCCACGGACTAATCTTGCCTAAGCGAACCATATGCGTTGCTTCCGCTGGCGCTACGTGAAAAAAGAATTCGTTGTACGGCAATCCGTGCTTTTCGCCCCACTCACTCATTGTTTTTATGCTGCGCTCAAGGCCTGTTGCTGCTGGCTCTTTCGATAGTATGTGCTGTACGAACTTTTCATACACCGCATCCTTACACCAATCACGATCCTTAACACCAGAGAACAAGAAGTCAACAAAGTGTTCTTGATTAATCGGACGTAAATCCATTAAGTGTCTAGCTAGTTTTATAAATGCTGTATAGTACTTGCTATCAATAAAGTTCTCAAATGCCGGTGGACGCTTAGTGGGTGTATTCATCAACATAAAGCGTTGAAATAATCGGAAGCCGTGTTGCGACGCTATAGAGTCCTTTTCTAAATTACGACGTTTCTTAGGACACATGTGCGCGGACAACGTGCGTTCACTTGTAAACGCTTTTTTACAAAATCCGCAAGCGAATTTCTTTGCTGTTGCCATCACTTAAATAAGTCCTTAATGTCTTTATCGCTCATGCCGTGATCCCTTGCTAATTGCTTGAGATCGTCTTTGCTGTTTATTTCTTGTAGCAATTCTATCTCTTGCCGATTCATCGTCGGATACATGTCATGCAAAAACTTGCCTACCTTCGTTGCTGTCTTCTTACCTTTGCCTGGCTTGATGTATGGATGAAACACGTTGCGGCCTGCGCCACATACAGCAAGTAATTTCCACTGTAGTTCGGGGTGATCTTTTAACGAACTGAAATCGACGTTTACTATGTCGTTAACCATTAGCAGATAGTGATATGCATCCATGCCGTTTGCTGAACTAGCATAGCGCATCGCAAGCCACGGCGAAAACGCCTTCTTCTGCTCTTTTGTTAGACGCGAATAAAAATCGAAGTCGTTTCGATCTATTGCTTGCAACATCTCTTTTAGAGGTACGTTAGCTTTCTTTGCTGGCATGTATATACTCTTGTATTTGTGTCAATAGTGCTTCTTGACGACCCGATAGTTTATATTCGAATAGCACCTTTTCGCTTGTCATTTTCAGGACCAACGATTTAATACCTTCGCCCTCATCATATGTGTGATCATCGTCTTCTAGTTTTAAATAGATGTTTGCAAGGACTAATTTAAATTTTGCATCTAACTTCGTCTCTGCCAAAAACTCTTCTACGTAAGGTGCTTCTTCTTGCGGCATATAAAGCAACACAAACATATCCGGGTTAATCGGAGTCTGTTTGCCGTTGTGCGTAACGTAAAGTTTTGACACTAGAGCAGTCTCCGAGTGTTTTTCTTTTGATATTCTTTAAGTTTAGCAATCATTTCTTTATGTCCTTTCAGGCCCCATATAAATGCTGCCTTCTCATTCAGTGCTTCTAATCCTATGCATCGCTCTTTAACTGTTAATTTCCCGCTAGTCTCATGAACAGATATGCTGTTGCGAGCTTTGCCGGTTGGTCTCTCATATTCCGCCAACACTACGCGAAAGTCATTCGACAATCCTGTATCTATCAGGAATTGATTAACAAGTCCGCAGTTACCAAACTTAAATTCCTGCAATAGTATTATATACTCATCAACCATCGAATAGCAAGGCCATATCCACTGGGTCTGGCACTTTATTTCCTTCTTTCACAAATAATGCGCAAATAGGTTCATGCCCTGTTTCTAACGGCATCACTAATATATTGCCGTTTTTCAGTTTAGGGAAGTACCATTTCACATCCGCGTATATATTACTTATCCCCACTTCATAAGGCATCGGCACCATATGTTTGAGCGGGTTAAATGTGATTGTATGAAAGCCGCGATCATTTAAACTTGTAAGAGGCATAACTTCTAGATCGGAATATTGATCATCGCAAACTAGTATCGACCAATCTAGCGGCATTTGCACTTTGTATGGTCCAATGTCTAGCACCACTGCTGGAGCATTAAACGACTCTAAAAATATTAGCGGTAGCCAGTAATAGTCAATGTTCTTAGCATCCGAGCAATCTAGGACGCAATAGCGAAGGTCTTCAACCTCGTCAGGGACACAATCTAAATTGTATGATTTATTTTCTTCTGTTAGTATTAGCATTATATGTAGTCCACCTTTCTTATTGTAAATGGGTATTGTTGTTTATTATAGAACTTCTTTCGTGTTGTAAGATGTCGCTTAGAGTATTTGTGCGTTGATGTAACGTCAAAGATATTCGCAAAGTTTTTGTCAACTGCCATGCGAATACTTCGTCCTATACTCTGTATAACACGTATAAAGCTCTTGCCCGGTTCGATCAAATATAGATTAAAAATGCGCGGAACGTCGATGCCGACCGCAGCAACACCGTATGTAGCAATAATAATTTTGCCTTCCGATGTTCGTACTTCGTCGTATTCTGTCTTACGATCTTTTGTTTTCATTGTGCCATGTATAAACACAGAGTCGGGAATCATGCTCTGCAATAATTCGCCTGCTTTAATGTGCTGCACAAGCACCAATGTATTGCCTGTCTTTGCTTGTTCTATTATGTGATTAGCAACATATGTCATACGCTTCTTGTCTGACACAAGCCACTTTAACTCTGCTTGGTAATTTTGAAACTTCATGACAGGGTCTTTTAGCTGCATGACTTCAACATGCAGATTAGACAGCACACCCTGGTCTTGCAATTCCTTTGCTGTTACTTCGTGTATGATATCACCGATGGATAAAATAAGTGCTATCTTCTCAGCCTCGTCCAACGGTATTGTGCCTGTCAATCCCCAACGTAATGGAATGTTTGCAAACTCGCGTGTCATTAGTTTCTTCAGCACGTCTGCCTTTGCACCATGCACTTCGTCTACGATAATACACGAAACACCCTCAATAAAATCCATCAACGAAATATCTGGATCATATATTTTCGATTTCTTGTTGAGTGCTTCTAAACTTTGCCACGTGCAAATGGTATGCGTCTTTGTATATTCTTTTCGATCACCATAAAGCACACCTACGTCAAGTCCGAGGTTCTTGTAATCATCTTCCGTCTGCTCTACAAGCTGTTTGCTCGGTACGACGACAATGCTGCGTCCGTACGGTTCGATCAGTTTCGACAATACGGCGGTGACAAGTGTCTTGCCCGCGCCTGTGCTGATCTCTTGTATGCCCTGCGTGTTCTCTAAAAACATGTTGACAATTTCGACCTGATAGTCTCGCAGTATAATCGGCTCACCTTCGTGCTTATGTCCGGCGGGCCACGTTTTGTCAGCAAATGTATTGGCGTCAACCTTCTCAAATCGGAAGGACTGATCTACGCGGTTGTCGACAAGTTCCACATCATAGCCGGAATCCTGCACAATAGGAAGCAACCTGTCAAGCAGGTTTATATAGGTACGAGCACCAACATCGCAAAACTTGACCTTGCCGTCCCAACGACCAAGCTTATATGCTGGAGTATGATAGGCGTAAGGGAGCATATAGCTCAGTTCATTTGTTAGTTTTCTTCGTGTAACAATGTCGAGGTTGTGGAATCTACAATTCACTTCATCGACTATTTCTAAGATAGTCTTTTTCATAACCTATAGTATAGCATAAGTCTTTGATAAATACAAGAGCACTACTATATTTATACGGGATTTTAATATGAACGAAATGCGCAAACTAATGGAAGCAGTTAAAGAAATCAGCGAACATGGTCGATGGGTTGAGCCACCAAGTGTTGGTGATCAGTTCATTCATTATGATAGCGGAAATTTACAGACAGTTATTAAGGTCGGTGGAACCTACGTTATATTGCGCGATGAAGAAGACGGGCAAGAAGTAGAAGAATCATTTGTTGATCAGTATGACGGACTATTCTCTGATGCATACGAGCCTGTCGTTAAGGGGGAATCTGTCGGAAAAATTGACGAAGGCTATTTTTCACGTATGGCGGCAGCAATCGACGAGCTAATAGTAAACAACCCAAATCTATCACAAGATAAGCTAGTAGCAATTGTCCGCTCAAAGTACGGGCAAGAAGCGGCAACATATTTGAGTGACAAGTTTGAATCAGAAGCTGATTTGTCAGACTGGGAAAACAGCGATCCGCAGCCGCATATGCGTGAAGATAGCGGCGATCTGTTTGTAGACGATGATCTACATGCACAAATTGCGGCGGCACTAGCAAAGCGTAGTCCAGAACTAGAAATTGGCGGGTACGGTCCGGGTGATGCAGAAGGCACAATAAATGTATTGGCATACGGTGGTCCGGACGGTGCTGATCAGCATTTAATTTTTGATCCAGCTTATGGTGACTTCATAGATAATGATGGGTTTAATGATTGGTTAGAGAAATGGCCAGGCGAGAGTCTCGAAGAGGGTGACGTTATACCGTTCCCAACCACTGTTCCATACGAAGATGCGACTAGAATTACGACAGTTGATGAATACTATCAGATGCGTGATAACTTTCCGCCGCACGATGTCGACTTCGACCAAGAGCCGGGTGCAGCATACATTCGCTTCAAAGGCGAATACGAAGGCATCGAAGAAAAAGAGCTAGAAGAAAATCCGCTAATTGGTATGGCGGTAAAGGCTGTTGCTGATAAAGTAATGGATGAGGATGGCGACGGCGTATGTAAAGATTGTGAAGGCGAAGGTTGTGAGTGGTGTGATCCAGATTACGACGATTTAGACGATTTTGGTGGTTTCCGTGGAACATACGACGATATCGAAGAAGATTTCTACAACAAAGAAGATTCTATCGTAGCCCAAGTAAAGAGCCTATTAGCACAAAGAAAGTCTGTTATTTCTAGAATACCTGGCGCGGGCGGTGTTGTGTCTGACGCAAATGTTGAAGACGGCACCATTACATACAAAGATCAAAACTTCGGCGAAAACGTTACCTTTAAAATTGACGGAAGAGAGGATCTTAATCTTGAGCTTGTGGGGCAAATCGATCACTTCGGACTAGTACCTCACTCAAACAAAGATATTGACGAAGACATTGCTAGTTGGATGGAACGTTTAGAGCGCCGAGCGCCAGTCCAAGAAGCTAAGGGCAAGGTGGTGCAAGTCCCTGCAGGTTTACGCGGCGAAGATTCATCTAATAGGCTCGGGCTTACAAGCAAAGACGCAGAAAACTTTGTTAGGGAGATAGGCATTGATGACCAAGTTAGTCACGATGTTGTAGATCCTGAGACAGGCGAATTACTATTCCAAACAGGAACAACAAAGCGCAAAGAAACAAAGAAAGGCAACTACCAGAAGCTTAATCACAAAGATTTTACTGCTGGTGCAAAACTGCGCGAACCAACGCAGCCCGCTATGCACAGTGGCTGGGACTGGGAAAAGAATTTCGAAAAGAAACAGGATAGCGCGTGGGAATTATTACAAGAACTGCGCGACAGCGATTTTTACAATGTTGTTTGGAAGAACGCCGCTGAACTAGTTGGTGACCCTGCAGACTTAGGTGCTGAGGGCGATGACTTTGGCGATCTAAACTATGACGTTGATGTGGAAGTTCCTGTTGCTATTAAGCGTAAGGACGGCAAGCGTTTCACCGAAGACGATCACGATAACTTCCGTGAGATTGTTAGTGCTGTTAAGAAAGCATCTACAATGGGTAACTTCGGTATCTCTTACGCTGGCACTTCTAACAAAGGTACAGTAGCACGTTTCGTACCGTCATTCATGTAAGGTGTAAAATGAAAATAACTGAAATTTTAAATGAAGCAGCAACAAAAGAAAAACGTATTCCTACTGGCGTAAGAAATACAACAGTTCTTGACCCGTCTACCTATGATGGCGGTTGGTATGGCAAAAGTTTCTTTCAAAAGAATCGTATTAAAATTCGCCATTATTTGGGCGATCCGATGGGCTATACGCTCAGCTCTATTCAGGAAGGCCATTTTGAATATCTTAGCAATGTGCTTGCACGTAGCGGTCAAGAATTTGACTATTTGGGTTTGGCTGAGTATGAAGGACAGGCGGCGTATAATGCACCTAACAAAAAGAACATGCCAACCCTATTCCGTTTTGTTATGACTGCACCCGGACTTGTATGGGAGAAATACGAAGGCATTTCGGCAGGTGGCGGACGCAATACTGTATATGTCGGTGGCAAGGCAATGAAGCTTACTGACTTTTATCGTCTACAACCTAAGCAACAAGACAAACTAATTCAATCAAACTAATGTGCATAACTGATCTAGGGCTAGGCAAAAAAGCAATCATAACTGCTATTGACGCAACCGATCCGCACGTTCAACGCTTAATGGTATTAGGCTTTGTTGAAGGTGCAGTTATCGAACACGTTAGCCGCACAGGCAGCGCCCTCGAATTTAAACTACACGACAGCCGTTTCGCATTTTCAGCAGAACAGGCCCGACATTTTACTGTCGAGCCCGTTTAATTGGTGGGGGCGGGTGGAATTGAACCACGCCTGGTTTGACTAGGGATTGTTGGCCGTAATCCCCATCCTCACATACGCTTTACCGACTTTTCACCAACCCACAGGACCACCTGTAGATGCTCATCTCCGACTGGCCGCGCCGGACAATTATAGCTGTGAATGCTCTACCACTGAGCTACGCCCCCGTTGTTTGTTATTTGTACTTCTCTTTTAGCTTCTCGTAAAGTTTACGTTCGCCCTCAGCTTCCCTTTTCTTTTGTTCGGCTGCTTTCTCACGCTTGACCTCTTCACGTATGCGCTGCTTTTTATCAAGTTCGGCTTGTACCTGTTCTGCCCAATCATCTTCGTAAAGATAGCGAAGCGGAATAGTGAACTCACCGTAATCAGAACCGCAGCAACTACAAGGCGAATATGTTTCAGTTGAAATGGCGATGGTGCCAAAGACACCATCATACTCCACTTCAATATCCGTAACATGCGATCCACTATCAAACTTGTTAGCATACTCGTCTGCAAGGCAGCGTATTGCTAAGTCAATCTTTGCATAGCTATCAATATGATCTTCGAACTCGTGCTGTTTTAACTGTGCCATTATGCAAACCTCGTCATTAGCTTCTCTTTGAGAGACATTGGCTTTTCTTCCTCTATCTCTTTCCATTCTTCAACCTCAAAGTTGAAGTGTGTGCTGCTATCGTGTCCGTAGAACTGCTCTGATATAGCTTTGCCAACTTCGTATAACATTTGGTGTGAGACAGTATCGTTAAACGGCAACAATAATTTGTCGATTGCTGCACGAGTACTCTTGCGATTTATTGCGTATTCGCTGTTAACGTCTTTCAGGTTCTTAGCTGTACGGTTGATTTGCCATAGCGCATACTCACATGCTGTCCAGCCATGATCGCCGTCCTCACGGAAGCCGCGCTCCGAGCTATAGCCGCGAAGCAAGTTATAAAGCATGTAGTGTTCTGCAGAAAGAGCAGTATGCTTGACATTGCGCATAGTAGCATACTTGTTTTGGTTATACACGTAGACCTCAACGTCCTCGCGCCATACGAGTTTGTCGCTATTATGGAATGACTTCCATGCTTGTTTGAAATTTAGGTAATGTTCTTTTGATTCAAAGAGTCGAGTCTTTGCGTTTTCGATTGTAAAGTGTTTCATTTTAGTTCTCCTAATAAGTTAAATGTTGTTTGTGAGCGAATGCTCGGGGATAGGTCAAACAACCCGTATTAGGGACCGCGTATTAAATTAGTCTATGTCATTGTACATGCCCTCCGTTTTCCATCATTGGTAAGTGAACGTTAAAGTAATAGTCACCGCACTGATATAGTGCTAGACATAAAAGAATGATCAATATTCTTTTAATCCATGTTCCTATTGTAACTCCAACGTATAATTTTGTCAACCATTTATTCATATACTTTTATTTATCATGCTGCGCTAGTGGAGGGATTCGAACCCTCAAGTCCAGGCTTTAGAGACCCTTATCCGTCCAACGGCACACCAGCAAATCTATTTTCGGGGACAAATTATAGAAACGCATTCGTCCTCTGCGCCGCGCGGACAACCGCAATCCCAATCATCGTCTTTTTGTGCTGCTTTGTATCCTTCGGCGAATCCCGGTGATTTCATGCCTTTTTCGATTAGTTCTGCAAGTTTCTTAGGTATTTTGTTCAACTCTATTTCCTATAATTTGAGACCCTTATCCGTCCAACGGCACACCAGCATTAAATTACCCTTGCAAGCTCGTGCATCATTTTAGTGTCGCCCTGCTCACAAAACTCTAAGAAATCACGATATGTTCTTCCTACCCAAGCCGGCATATCATTGTCTACTTTATGCCAAAATGTTCCGCGCCAGTTTTTTGATTTATATGTTGTGTCAAAGCCGGCGTCGAGCCAGGCTGCTTCATACAAGTCGCGTATAAAATCATCTGGCTGGATTACATCATCTAACCCCAGAAACTTAACTACACACCCTTCGAGTGAATAATTAAGTCGATCTGTTGTTTTAGGCTTCATACTTACTTTCCTATGTTTGGAGGCTCGTCAGGGAATCGAACCCTGGACCAATACGTTTTAGAGGCGTGTGCTCTACCACTGAGCTAACGAGCCGAAACTTTTATGCTAGGCTACAACGACCTACTTTATCGCAAGGAACCTTAGCTGTACCTAGGTACTGATAGTCTGTGTGCGTTGCTTGTTCTGCATCGCAGTACAAAAGCGTACCTAGTTCCAAGTGCTTGTAGACATGTGCTTCACATAGTTCAACCTTTCCTTTCAAAAGATCAAACTCACGTGCTGCTGCCAAGCCCAATACTGCTGCAATCAACATTGCAAGCAATACGCTATGGCCGCCCATCAATACTGCTAGTGTCTGAAGTGCAAACGCACCGCCTAATACATACTTAAAATATTTGAGTACTTCATCCATTATTATCACCTTTTATTATTTGTACTAGTATGTCACCGTGGCACAATTTTGGTGCGCACCAACATCCAAGTACCTTACCATTCAATTCACGCCGAGCCTTTTCGACTAGATCGGGCTGCGATAGCAACCACTCAGCGTATTTTTCAACAACCTCTTCACGTGTTCCGTCTGCTCCTATGCTAAACGGGTTGCCCCAGGGGCCAGGACGTCCGATATAAACGTCGAAACTATCTCGTTTGCAATGTACTACGTTAGCCATGTGAAACTGTAAGTCATTGATTTTCTTATAAATCAGCCCGCACGTAAGTCTTTGATTTTATTGGACTAGGCCCTAAAAGACCACGAGCGTGCTCTCAAATTAGAAAGCGGGGGTCATTGCGCACTACGCGCAAATCACCCCGCTAAATTGCTTTAGACTAGGCCTTGAGCCAAAGCCTTGTAGCCTGCTGCCACGATACGACGTGAAGGTGTACCGAGACGATAGAACGTCTTAGCGCGACCCTTTGTGTCTGTGCGGTGGTTTGTGTAAATTGCAAAACCGTCGAAACGTAGATCGTTAATTGTTGCGCTAACATTTGCAACGCCATAACGTGCTTCGATTTGTGCCGCTGTCAGACCACGGTCTGTATTGCGAAGGCCTTCTAGAACAGCCTCTTTCTTTGTTGTAATTGTAGACATATTATTGTCCTCCTTTTTACGATTGCAGTAACTATTATAACACCATCAACAGAAAGTGTCAATAAGTCTTTGAAACTGCGTTTTCAGTTAAAGGAGTTTAGTCCCACCAGAGGCGTAAAACTGGTCCAGGAATTGTAGCACCTTTTAGAGTGGTGCGGCCGTTTGCATATAAATCTATCTCTTGGGCAAAGTTGGCTTCGTCAAGATATTCGCCTAATTCTCTTAGGTAATGTTCTGGTCCGGTAATATACAATGCTACGCTGCCTTCACGAGCAGGGATGAACTTTAGTTCATCTGGAGAAATGCTAATATCGCGTAATGCATCTTTCAAATCTCTGCCAGCGGGCTTAGGCTCAAAATCATTATAGCCTCCACCAACAGCAATGTCCATTGTCTTTACCCACTGATCGAGTGTAACAGGAACTCCAATGATGTCCAAGTTCCTTCCAGAACCTTCGCCATACGCTAAGATGACAGGCTGGTTGCCTTTCAGTGCTGCGTAGAATTGTCCCTTGATATCCTCGTTTAGTATTTCTGTGAGTCTCATGCTATGTGTCCCAAAATAGAATTATCAGGATTAGTAAAATAATAAACCATCCCATGCATGTATTTATCAAGCAAGTACAGAAAAACCGCCCCGAAGGGCGGCGAGCTTGCATGGCATGTTCTGTTATTCTTCCTCAGTCAAGTCCTCGTCAACATCAGAATCTTCGTCAACTTCTTCGCACTCAGTATCTTCCCAGTCTGTTTCGGAGTTCGGGAACTCGTCGTCGCACAAACCGCCGACAAATTCTGCTGCTTCTTCCTCAGAATCCGCACGAACAACGATGGTGTGGGTCGTTACTTCTCTCTGTGTAAATTCAAATACTGGCATTTCAGTTTCCTCAACGTTAATAAAATTTTTAGTGTTTAAAAAAGCCCCTCCGAAGAGGGGCAATGGACCACACATTGTTCAGTTATGCTGCATCCTGCGCTATCATCTTCTGGATGCGACCCTTGTGGGACAGTACCGTAAAGTCCGCAGCCTCGTCCCAGCCATCCGGGTCGATTGCAGCCAGGTCAGCTACCTTCAGTACAGTTCGCAGGCTCAGCTCGTTCAAGTAGTCAACGTTATCGTAAACGTAGTTGACAACAGCGTCTTTCAACTTGGTGCTAAGGTCGCGGTCATCAAGCATACCTGCTGCGACAACCTGCTTAACACGGAGCAACTGCTCGCGGCGCGTATCGAGACACAAGTCCAAGTAATGAACACGTGACATGATAGCCTCTAAGTGAGCAGCAATCTTCTTGCTCTTACACTGGTCAAACTTGATGTTCGTCAAGAACACAATCGTGCCTTCAAAGTGGAAGCTCTCAGGAATGTTTTCACCTTCCTCGTCGCCACGTCCGTTAAGGGCGTTCGACTCTTTCATCCAACAAAGCTTGCGTTTCTTCTTCGTGTCCATCGCAGCCTTGAGCAAGTTCAACTGGAGCTCGTCCCACAGTGCCGTGTCACAGTCGTCAAATACGACAACGTTACCTGGCTTGCGGTTGTCCCAAAGCTTGATGTAGAGTGAAATAGCTGACGTACCACCTGTGATCAGGTCGTAGCGTTCGGGCAAGCCCTTCAGCACTCGCGTCATGTTCATGCGCTCCAGCGTCTTCTCAACGCCGTAAGACTTACCAACACCAGCGGGACCGGAAATAATCAGTCCACGTATCTGGTTGCGCTGGGCTGCTGCCGCAAGCGTCTCAATGTAAGCAAAGGTCTTTTCGATTCGGGCGATCGTCTGCTCGTCCGTCTCAACAAATTCCGGGAGGTCGTTTGCCTTGCCGTTCGGACCGTGTGTCGTAGCAGCCAGCTCACCGATCTGCTCAACGTCCTCGAACTCAACCTTAACGCGGACCTGTTCCGGACCGTCAAGGGAGCCATCATTTACTACAGTGACAAAGCCGCCGTTCTTGCCAGCCTTCCAAGGCTTAACAAGTTTAAACGTACCTGTAACGTCGTTGTTACGGTAGCTGCCATTCTTAATAATTACTTGTGCGGTCATGTGTAAGTCCTTTGTCTATAAGTTAGTGTGCCCTAACTGTTAAATATAATTGTAGAGCCATTGTTTCCAGAAGTCAACTATGAAATCTCTTAGAAATCAATGACTTACAACTATTTTAATATTTCCAGTAGATTCAACAGGTTATAGACCCAGAAAGATGCACATTTCTGAAAAAAGAATTCTTTAGATTTCAAGAGGTTACGTCAGGACCGACGTAAGTCATTGATTTTGCTACTTAGACTTAGAGCGCTCTTCGAGTAGGGCCCGCTTCCACGCTTGCGCACCCGTCATTGCCCACTCTTCGTGTGGCGTGTCATAGGTGTTGATAGCGCACCCATAATATTTCAGCCAGCCTTCTGCGAGCAAAATATCACCCTTGCATTTTTCAAGAGCCGCCTTGCACTCTACCATGCCAGCGCCGGTTTCGTTGCGCAAGTCTTTTACCATCTGTGCTGTAATTTTAGATTGTGGCATCATCCATACCCGCACATCGTAGTTTCACGATATTGTTGATCTGGAAGTTTTTTGTCTCTAACGCTTTGTGCAACCCAATCCAGCGATTGCGTAGCAACGCAAATTCGTTAACAAGCATTGCCATGTCTACAACTTCGCTTTCGCCGTCGATATATTTTTCTGCATCGCGGGCCGTTAACGCTCGGTTGTAATTTTCCAGATACTTGCGAAACCACTTAGAACGTATTTTACGCAACTCTGCGTTCATGTGCTCTAGTATGGCTTCTATTTCCTGTAGCTGATTGTATCGCTGCTCAACAATGCCCGGCATCTCTGCAGACAGGCGCTCGATAGGCTTGCCCTTAAGATTGAGGTCAGTCTTCCTAGCATACTCTAGCTCGCTGTCAAAATGATCGATGCAGTCAGGTAGGTGTGATAGGTCCGACGATACTTTGTTATACCATCCAGCCATTAATCTTTAACCTTCATTACTCCTGCCTTCATAGCACGAAGAAATAGTATCGCGCGGCGATGGCGTAGTGCAACTCGCTTCTTAAGTTTCATTGCTTGAGGATTTACCCCGAGGAACTCAATAAGCATTGCATGTAATTCTGTGATCACTTCTGGATTTGTAATTTCTCGGATTAGCTGATCATCAAGGTGTTCAAGGATGCTGTCAAGCACCATTATAGTTTGATTCTTGCTTTTCTTGCGAATTACTTCTTTTAGTATTTCGACTTTAGTAGTCATAGTCTTCGTCCTCATCGTCTTCGTATGCACCGTAGTATGTTTTTACTGCGGCGTGAAGTTCTTTGTCCAGGTCTGCGTGGTCTTCTATACCGTCTGCATAACCGTAATCATCACAGATTGCTATAATTGCATCTGCAACGTCTAACCTATCTTTAGCAGGAACAAAGTGCTTAATACGAGACCATAAATCAATTATGAAGTCCTCTCTCATTCCTTTTCCTTACACCTGTTGCATGTGTCGTGTATTGTTTGTTTTGTAGGCGAAGGACAGCGGCACTGATTAATTACAGTGCCGCATTCCTTACATACTACTTTAAAATGTCCTTTTGACATTATTCCGTCTCTTCTACCTCTAGTTCTACTTCAGTATCAGCAACGACGTCGTCTGCGTTATGATCCGCAATGTTGTAGTTCGCATTTTTCTTAACCTGCGAAAATTCCTTCATTACACGATCTAAACAGCCGTCATCATTTCGACCCCAAGCTTTCTGGAACAGGATAACTTCCTCACCATCGACCGGCGATACATACTTGTATCTGTTGCCGACTTTTGTAAGAACTTCCATATTCATAAGCATATCAAACATGCCCGAATACGGATCCATTCCAGTATCATACGGAATATTTACCTTCACTGTCTCGAAAGGTTTCGCATACCTGGACTTCATTATCTTACATGCTGCACGAATGCCCTTCACGTCAGTTACTTTGTTGCCGTCTTCGTCTAGCTTCAACTTCAACTTTCGCATAGCAACTACGATAGAGCTTGCATAAATGAAGCCCTGTCCGCCGCTAATCTTGTCGTCAGGATCAAACATATCCTGTGAAGCATATGTGTGGTTCGTGCAAACAAGACCGATATTCCATTGCGCAATACGATTAACTGCGTTACGAACAAGTGCTGTGAGTGACTTAGCTTTACGACCTAGATCGCCCTTCATGTCGCCTCTTTCAAACTGATCGCTATCGGTTGGCGTAAGTAGCATGCCTAGCGAATCAACTACAAACATAACCTTAGGACGCTCATCAACTTCTAGGTGTCCAAAATCGGCCTTATAGTCTTTAACGAAATCAGACAAAATCTTAGCAACTTCGTCTACCATCGACACACCAATGCGAAGAAGCTTGTCTTCACTTGTATCGATGCCTAGTGCCTGTAGCCACTTTTCATCCAATGCGTTTTCCGAGTCAAGCAATACAACAAAGATACCCTGTTCCTGTGCGTGACGAACAAGGTTGCCTGCTGCGATGTACGACTTGCCAGCGCCGGATTCACCTGCAAAAACTGTAACCTTACCTAGTGGAATACCTTTGTGAAAGTCTCCACTGATAAGATAGTTTAATACATAGTTGCCTGTGCTGACCCAGGTATCAGGATCGTGAAATCCTGCCGCCACTCCTGGAAGTGCTTTTGTAATTCCCTTACGGAACTTATCGGGGTTAAATGGTTTTACCATCTCAATTCTCCAGTATTATTAAAGGGGCGACATTGCGCCGCCCCTCGTTTATTATTATTCTGCCGACGCGCGGTTGCGAATCTTAGCTAGAATATCTTGAGCCGACTTAGCGCCACCCTCTGCCTTAACTTCAACCTTCTCCTCAACTGGCTCTTCAGCCTTTGTCTCGGTTACTGTCTCTGTCTTAGCTTCGGTCTTTGTTTCTGTCGTCTCACCTGCAGAACCCTTGTCATCATCATCGGATGCATCATACTCTAGTCCGTATGGACGGTAGTATGAAGCCCAACGTTCTGGATCGTATAGCTCACCATCAACCGATGCTTCGAACATTTCGCTAATAGCGTTTAGTCCTGCTGCATCAGGCTTCTTCGGCAACCACTCGTTTAGATCAAACAAGCCGTGCTTCTCGATAGCTTCCAACTGCTCTTCTGTTAGCGAAGACTCTTTACGTCCCCACTTGGAAGTGCTGTAATCAGCATACTGGCCTTTCTTGGTGCGCGTAATACGGAAGTCCGTACCGTTTAGGTAATCAACCGGAATGTTCTCCATATCTGGATCCATTAGCGCGTCTTTAACAATGTTAAAAATCTGCGGACCAAGGATAAAGCGGCGAATTGGATTCTCCGGCTTCTCTTCGTCGTTTAGTGGATCTTCGTTAACAAAGCCCTGGAACATGTAAGAACGTTTCTTCCAATACTGACGTGCTGTATCTTCAAGCGACTTGTCATTCCACATTGGACGGACCTCTGCTAGGATTGGGCAAGTCTCACCCCACATCTCCACACAAGGTACTTTAACGACAACAGACTTGTTTTCGTCTTGGCCCTTGATGCCAGGAAACTTAAGGTTGATTAGCTGACGTTCACGCCAGAAGAATGTGTTCTCTGGATTTGCGTCTGGTAGGAAGCGCAGGACTGCGGCTTCGTTCTCTGGGATATTCCAAAATGGGTATGTTAGTCCAGATGTGAATTGGCGATTGTTACCACCCTTACGTGACTCCATTTCTTGGAGCTTCTTTCTAATTTCTTCTAAAGATGCCATGATTATTCTCCTTATATGTAATTATAATTTTTGGCCTAAATGCGTTTCTCTTTTATGACTCGACACCGAACCGCATTAGTTTCGGATTGAGCTGTCGAACGCATAATACATATTATACGTTCTACCTTTTATTTAGTCAAGCTGAATAGAAAACGGCGTTTTATTAGATAAAAACGCCGTTTAATATTTTCGCTTATTTTGTTGTTTTAACGCTTTATACGTAGCCGTTGCCGTCGCACTTTTCGCAATCGCCGCCGCCAGGACCGAATGGATCGGCACTCATGCCTGTTCCTGAACAAGCTGGACATTCGTCCATGAAATCTTCTGGATCTATGTTACCTTGTCCTTCATAGTTATAGCCGTGATCCCAGTCGCCGGGTTCTTCACTTAGTTTGTCATCGTACGAACTAACAAGTGCATATGCACCTTTCTTGAATTTGTGTGGCTGTAGTGATAGTGTATCTCTGTTTACACTGGCCCAGCCCTTTCTACGCGAAGCTTTGTGGTGAATTAGTGCAAGATTATCATCAATCTTAATTATTTTTCCGACCATCCCGGAAACCTGGGATACTACTTCGATACCTCGATCGAGCAGGTCTTGTATCTTTTCGGAATTAGATTCGTTATCGTCCATTGGCATGCCCATGCCCGTTGCTCCAGACTCAGATTCGCCGCGGCGAACCTCATCATCCCAATCATCTTCCGTAACCGAACCGTCAATTGCATTTTGACCGAAGCAATCTGGACATACTGATTGATCATCTGGATCCCAGCCTCTGCAAGTCTCGCAACCGTCGTCGTCGTCTTCTCTTACTTGGTGCTGCCAGCCGCAACGATTGCAACGTTCTGCGGGGCCTGTCATTGTTTCGCCACGTTCCATTGTGCCCTTACGGCAGCGTGAACATGTATCGCCTTCTGCTTCGTCTAGTCCTTCGATCTTACGTAGCTTAGATACACACCTATCACAAATAGGCACATCGCCTAAGATTGGATGTGGTTCTGTAGTGGTTGCATCGTTGTGGCATCCTGCCCACCATGCACACTCCTGTTCGGAACCTTGCGCAGGGAAATTTGCTTCGGCAAGCTTGTCGATCTTAGCCGACCATGCGTTAAACGACTCTTCAAGCTTGTCAACAAACTCGACTTCTGCTTGCTCTGCAACTTCGATATTTTCTAGCACGTTGCCGACAACCGACTTTTCAAACTTCGATAGCTCGTTGCCTTCGATTAGTTTGTTACCGATTTTGTGAACGAATTTCGATAGCTCCGACTCTTCGATAACGCGCTCCGATAGTGCGCGAATCTTGTAGCCTAGCTTCTGTACCGGAGAATCAAACTCAATAACGTCAGCTTCGATTAAGTCTTCTGTGGACGTTACTGCAAACGCTTCTGTGCTTGCTTCTTCGATCATCGAACGCCATGCGTTCTTTTCTGTAACAAGGCGCTTGATTAGCGGTAGCGTGTCGCCAATCTTCTCGTCAAACTTGCGTACAGTAAACATATCTTTTAGCTCATCTGTATCTTCTTCAAGCTCGCTGCCTTCACGGCTAGCAATCTGCTCGCACATTTTAGCATATGTTGTTGCACCTTGGAACTTGGAAATCTCACGGCGATATGCTGCCATATTCTCGCGTACAATCTTAATAATATCTTCGCTAGTCTCGTTTATTAGCTTGTTTGTGCGTGTATAGCGTATAAATTCGGAAAGCTTAATTAAGTTTGCAACAGACTCAATAATGTATGCGCCAACGGCGTCATGCATTTCACCACCTTCATCAATGTGGCGTGCCATTGCTCTTGCACCTGCTAGGTTGTTATGCGGGAAGCGAAAACGCTCGCCTGCCTGTTCAATAAAGATTGCATTGATTTGACGTGAACGTGCGCCGCGTACTTCTTCTTGTACAGGCTTACGGTGACGTACAATAATCTTTGTTGACTCTAGTGTTTGGTAGCTTGTCTTTGTGCTACCGTGCATTTTAGATAGTGCTGCTTCACTTACTTGATTCATTTTCTTATCCCTGTATTTCTTTGCTTGGAAGGCAAAATCTTTAGGTGCAATCTCTTTGCCAAATACTTTTAGCTCATATTTGAGCATATATTGCCTAGCTAGGTTACGAAGCTGTTTCATAACTGCTTCTAATTCATCTAGCTTTACTTTGCTGTTCTTATTAATACGTAGCTGGGCATTGTCTTCGTCAATTGTAACCATGTAATTTGGGGTTTTAACGTAGAAACGGCGTGCCTCTTCAGGATCTGCTGTTTCCATGCCATCGAGTGTGAACATGACAACAGAGTGTCCCTTGCCTTTCATAATAGCAACGGCTTTTTCGGCTACTTTGCCGAAGTCTATAGCTTCGTTTAGTGTTTTTCGCATAACTGTATTTATCAGTTATAGCTGTATTTAGATAATTAACGGCATTGGGTGCGCGTCATCGTCTTCAAATTCGCCGCCGATATTGCTGTTGATAGCATCATGAAGTCTGTCATCCCATGTTGCAATGTGCTGAGCCATGCGTATGACTACTAGCATAGCCGATATGAGGTCGTCATGCTCGCCTTGGGCTGCTTCATAGCCATTACCCTTAGCAATAAAGTACTTTAGCTCATGCGCTAAGTTTTTACTCTTAACAGACATGCTATCACCCTCTAGCAAAGACTTAAATTTAGAGCAGGCCTCCATTTTAGTCTTGTTTGTTGTGGTGTAGCCCTTGCGAGCTGCTCGTCCTCGAAGGTGTCGGTTAGGATCGTGCATCATAGTACCGGGGAATCGCTCTTCACCGGAGTCGCGTATACATACAAGTGCTGCTTCTCCGACGCTGTTGTTTTCTAACGTCCAGTAAATTTCGGAATGGGGTGCTTCGCGTTCTATTTCTTGCAAGATTTGTCGCAATACGCGGACTTGTTCCTCAACAATACTACGATTATGCTGCCATTCAGCAACCTGCTTCATAGACGGTAGCTCGAGAACTTGTATGGCAGCGAAGTCGCCGCCAGTACCCATAGAAGGATCGAGTGCTACGCAGTATGTCTTGCCGTCTTTAATCTTTTCGTACCAGCGAACTTCTCCGGACTTACGCATAGGATTGCATACTTTTCGATTCAGTGCTGCTAATGTGCCTGAACGAATGAGCGTTTCTTGGAAGGAGATAAACTTGCACTCGTGCTCACGCTCGAATCTGTCGTCGTTTGTCTTGGAACGTTCTTGCCTTGCCCACTCTTCATCGCGTTCTGGATGGGCGCGCCATGTTGCAAAGTAGCCCTTGAAGCCGTTCTTACCTGTGTCAGTGTCGTTACCGAACTCATCAATAGTATGCTGCGAATCGTGCCAAATAGTAGCGAACTGATCGTCGTCAACGTTTGGCGTAGAAGTAATGATACACTTACCACCCGTCGATAGTGTTGGAGATAGTGCAGTCCAGAATTCCTTAGCAATGCGAGGTTGCACGAACGCAAACTCATCTAAGTATACAAGGGAAATAGCAAGACCACGTCCTGTGTTTGGTGTTGTTGCTTGGGAAATAATACGCGAGCCATTGTCAAACTTCATGCTCTGCTTGTTATATTCGGATACGCCTGCGCGAATATGGTCTGGAAGGTCCTCGTATGCGTAGCGAATCTTTTCCATGATTTCTGTAGCACCTTCGCGCTTATGTGCTGCAATAAGAATAAGAGAGTCGGGTTTGAACATTGCGTACCATAGTAGGTAGCCTGCTGCTAGTGTTGTCTTACCTAGCTGTCGTCCAATCATAGCAATCGAATAACGATAGCTGTGATAAACGTCGCAAAGCTCGCGCTGATAATCAAATGGTTCAAACTTCAGCTTACCTTTGACAGGATGCTGAATGTACATGAAGTTTTCCATGAAGTACATAGGCCCTGTGTCAGGATCTTCGCACTTCGAGAGCTCATCGAGCATCTCGGGAGTATAGCGAATCTTAGTATGGGCTTTTTTGACTAGCTTGTCGTCTAACGTACTCATGTATGTATTTATCGGTGAAAAAGCACCAACAAACGTTACTTAGGCTTCTTGACAGGTTTGCGAGGGTTTTTAGCTTTCTTTGTGTTGCGCTTTCTTATCTTTTCGTCTAGCGGCACAGGAATCGAAAGCAATGCTTCTTCAATAACGATTACCTTCTCTTCGATGGTATCAAAGTCTTCTGAAGTCTTGTCGTCTTTTACTTTCGTTGACATGTTGTCGCGTATGAGCTTTCGAAGAGCAACTTGTAAAGGACGCCTGTTGCGTCCTTTATAATCAAGTGTTCTAATAGTAAACGCTTCGGTATCAATATCGACAAGTTCGCATTGCGTATCCAAAAACGATAGAACGTCTGCTCGCTTATACATGCGGTCGACTTCTTTCCAAAGATCTTTGCGAGCTTTATCGAAGTCGTCCTTTTCTTTCGCTGTCTTCGGTGGCTTCGGCATTTTTACTACTTGCGGAATCTGCGATAAGCGTGTTTAAAGGACTCGTAAATGTAATCTTCGTCCTTATCAACTGATGCCATCGGTGTGCGCATTGGGTTATCGCCATGCTTCGCACCTGCTGGTCCTAGCTCACGTGCTGGACTGCTAGTAGCACCTGCAGGGAAACGTAGATCAAACTCGTCATCAACAGATTCTCGATCGTTATAGCCGTTCTGCAAATCTTCTTCCATGCCTGCAAATTCATATGCTCGACCTTGCTCGAAGCCGTGGTCTGTTAGTAACGCGACAATCTTATCTGTATACTGCTCAGGAACACCAACTTCGTTTTGCATACCGAAGATAATTTGATCGCCAATTTCGTCAGCTACTAGGTAGTACGCTTTCTCGTCGTCGAAGTTAAAGAAATCGTAATCGTCTTTGTTATCTGTCGATTCTGCTACTTCCGGTGCTGCGCCGAATTTCTTTGTTAGGTTAGCTTTTACTTTTTCCCAATTGCGAGCAAATGCTTCTTCGTCGCTAGGTGGTAGTTGGTTCTTCTGCCAGTATACCATAGACATAATGTCCTTTGGATCTTCCTTCCACCACTGCTTCATGTTTGGGAAGCCTTTCGCTACGCTAATACGTACTTGGTCGCTACCGTCGTGGCGTGTTGATGTGCCTGGGCCGCCAGTAACTTCGTCCTTGTGTCCTACTACTTCGCCACCTGCTGCCGCGATGTCATCTTTTGTAACGATTGTCTTTTCTGCTAGTCCTGCGCGTTTGCGTAGTTCGTTTATTTCGATTGCTTCAAAACGGTTAGTGTTGCCCATCATTTGCTCAAACTCATCGTTAAAGTCAAACTCTTCGTAATCTTCGTCGTCACCTACGTCAACCATTGCATCATCATCTGCTGCAAATTCGTCTTCGTCGTCGCCTGGGCCTTGCTCATCTAGCGCACCCATTATGCCGTACTTCCCGCAGTTCTCACATTCAAATTCATCATCTTTGCCTACCTTGCCAATTTTGTTGAATGCAATCTCACTACATCCCGGACATTCAATTGCGGACGGATCATCCGAATCTGCTTCTTCGACGGACTCGTCTGGATACTTTGCAGTCCAGTCATCGAATGTTTCGTCATCAAAGTTTGTCTTGCCGCTGTATGTGCCTTCGTCATCGTTGTCTACGACGCGGTCATTATCAAACGGTTCCGAAGTGCGAACACTAACATTACCTGAGTTATCCCAGTGGCCGTCGTCGTCATCTTCGTAATGACCATCCTCTAAGTCCTTAGGTGGAACTAAGTAGTCTTCTTCGAAATCATCTTCGCGTACCATTGCAACGTTGTCGTCAGCATGTGTAAATGGGCTGCATTCGCCATCGTCATTCTTGTCGTCTTCTGATTCGTCGCAATCTTCTTTAAACATGTCTGACTCGTCCATATAATTAAACGATAATTCATTAAATCTATCGTAATTATGTAGCATAAGGTCTTTCTCGCCATCATTAAAAACAAGCGCCTTGTTCTTTACTTGCGGCTCGCCATACATAGCAGTAAGCTTGTCTATAACTGTAGCAAGATGCTTTTGGTCTTTGCCGAACGACAAAAACGTGCGTCCACGCTCACTTGATGTTTCGCCTGGACCGACAATACGCCGTAGTGTTGATGTTCTCTGTCCACTAGCTTCTTCAACTACTTCTTCGTCACAATCTTCGACAACTGGTAGGCCAGCTAGTTTACGTAGTTCTTCGAGTTCTTTAGTCATTTTTATACCTTTGGTATTCAAGCTCTTCTATTTTACGACTTTCATCTTTTGTTGGCCATCTGCCATTCTTTTTATGAAAATCTTTATACAATTCCCAAGCAAAGTCATCCATTGGTGCGTAGGGCGAACGGTCAATATATGTCCACTCCTCACCTGGCGACTTTACGTAGTGCCAAATCTTGCTGTTATCTTCTTCGTAATCAACTTCTTCACGATATCGATAACCGTCATTCTCTTCTTCGGCAAGCGCCTCTTCGTCTGCTTCGGGTTCGTTATCTGCCGAACCTACAAGCTTCTGCTCGCCGTCTTTACGGTAGAGATAGTCCTCAGGACCATCATCCATTGTAGCGTAGGGCTTGTCGTCTTCAAATAATTCAGCAACAATCTTACGCCACTCGTATATAGTGTTCTTACTTCCCCGGGCCATCAGTAGTCTCGCCGCCTAATGTTGACCAACCGCCGCGCTCACCGACATCGTCGGGCGCTACAGAAGTGTTGTCAACTTTTGTCTTTAGCGACAAAGGGTTTTCAAATTCTACTACGTCGCGATCATCGCGAACCTTCTTCATGTCTTTTAGAAATTCGTCGTTATATTCTTTACCGTATGCTGGCTTGTCTTCTACAGCATAATCGTTGCCTAGTGCTGTTTCGTAGTCGCCGTCAACGCCGTCGCGGATAACAATAGCTTCTTCGTTGTTCTTATCACGCGGATCGTATGCATTATATACAGCAATCTCTTGCTGATTGATGCCTACTTTGCCTGATAGGTAAACACGTAGCTCATCTACTGTGACAGGATAACCTAGTACAAACTCTGCAATGTACACTGTTGAATTGCGTACATTCGGGAAGTCTACAGGATGCTGCTGAATCGGCGTATTCTTAAACGCGCCAAACGAGCGAACGTCAAACTTTGCTAGTGCTGCTTCTAACGCATCTTTCTGGTCTTCAGTAAGGTCGTTTACAGCAAACTTAATTTTGTAGGCATAATCCTTTGTGGATTCAGCCAGCAAATAGTCTTTAAATGCTTTCATTTTGCAAAAATTCCTCAATGCTATTTCTTAGTATTTATCATAATCCAGGAATATAAGCCTCATATTAATTAGGCTCGTCCTTTCTAATCTCTTTAAGCGACTTCAAAAGTACGTTTCGATCGAACGGCATACCGTCGTCGGGGCCTACTGCCTCGTCGCCGCCTGCTTTATCAATCTTCATCTTCTTTAACTGTAGATCAATTGTTTTTAGCTTACGATTTACTTTTGCGTCACGTGCCTCAAGTGCTGTTTTTAGCATAGTTGCGGCTACTTCCATAATACGTCCGCTATGGCTGTCAGCCATGTTCATGCCAAGCTCTTTCAGTTCCATGTATGATTCGAGTGCTTCTTTAGCAATCTCGTCCATTTCAGTGTCGTGCTCATTCAAGCCTGCCACTGTTGTTAGGGCGTGATCTACTTTTTCGGCTGCGGAAAGTGCTGTAACAATCTCAGTAGCGTGTTCAATTGCTTCCTTGGGTGTTACTGCGTTCTTTTGCGCTTCTTTCGCATCATCGGGATCTGTGTCGTCAAAATCGTCTGATTGGCTTTCTTCTGCTTCCTTAATCGGACGCAAATCAAAAGCTTCTTCTAGTTTCGTACCCATACGGATTTCCTTTTGTGATATACAGTGTATTTATCACGAAACCAGACTACTTTTTAGGTTTGTTGAATATCTCGTTCTCGTTTATGACGCGAAAGCTTATTCCGTGGTTGCGGCACCATGCTGCTGCCGATTTCCACTTTGCTGCGTTAATTGCTAACGACACTTTCTCATAGCGAGACTTTGCTTCAGTAATATGTGTTTGTGCGGAGGGCTTTACTTCGATGAGCTCTTTGCGGCGATTGCCGTTCTTGTCTTCATAAACAACAAGAAAGTCTGGAATGTAATTAGCAACTTTCTTTGTGATAGGATTTAGGTAGGGAATTTTTATCGACTCCGATGCCCATGCGACAACATCGGGGTGTTTATCAAATACGCGCATAAGAGCAACTTCCCAACTAGAGCGCCAACGTATCGGATACGTGCCTTTATATTTGTCAGGATTGATCGGCGTATATTCGCCGCTCATAAATTTCTTTTTCTTAGCCATTATGCTTGTATGCGTCTTGCAGGAACACTCGCTGTATTGTCGACGGGACTCGAACTATTTAACTGGCTTGATAAATCGCGTAGTTGATTAATGCGATTGAATACTTGCGCATTAACTAGCGACAATGCATTAGTATTTGTTGATTCTAGCAAAGACATAACGCCGACACCTTCCGATTTTGCAGCGTCTACAAATACTGCTGCCATTGTTTTTGCTACAAGAGGATCAACGCCGCGCGCACCTAGATAGCCTAGTGCTGCTTGGTAGTCTGCAATTTTAATTGAGTCTTGCGTTAGTCCCGGTGTTGACAGGCGGCGTGCCGAAGGGTCGTTTCTTGTTACGCTGCCTTGCGTGTCTTGCGCTACGTTAGCAAGCGAACCGCTGCTACTGTTTGCCTTTACAGTGGCACCTAGGTAACGAACGAGTGAGGTACTGCTTCTATTAACCGCCACTGCCGAAGACTCCGCTTAGAATGTTTGCGCCTGTTTGCGCTACTGCTGCCGCAAAGTTTCCGCGCGCTCTATTAACAACGCTACGTCCTACTTGGTTGCCTGTGGTGCGCAATGATTGAAGCGGGTCAGGATTAAAACTAACTTCGCCGCCAAAGATGCTTGCACTAGCATACGCGCCAATAGCGCCGGGAATAGCACCTACTACGCCACCAATACTATCGGTAATACGTGTTACGTTTCGATCACCAATGACGCCGCCGATTGCTTGGAAGAATGGACTTTGTGTAATACCTGCGCCGATAAGCGGAATTACACCACCACCGCACGTATCTACGCGAGGCTTAGGAATGCTTTCGATTTTGCGTCCGTTAACAGGAGTGCGAATAGTAATAAGATTCGCCATCTCCCAAAAGTCGCCGTAACGATAGCGTTCTAGCTCTCGATCCGAAAGACGCTCATTAATGTTTGCGTAAACAACGCCCTCGTATACAAAACCGAAATTCATTTCTACCAAGCCAACATTGTCTTCGTAGCTTAATGTATCGTGTGCAAAGCTGGCGATGCGTGGATTAACAAGCGTCGTGCGCGAGAAGCGTCCGCCGTGTACCTGGAAAATATCTATGCTGTCGATAAGGTATTTGCTGTTTCCGACACGTGATAGGTTGTAACCGTAGTTGTCGTTAAACTTGTCGCGAATAATATCATTTTCGTATTCGCGCTTATTAAGTTTAGGTGCTTCGGTTCCTGCAGGACCACGGATTAATGTTTCAAAAAATCCTCTGCTCTCTGTCGAGCCGCCCTCGCCAAGTTTCTCATAAGCAACGCCATCTTTAAAGTAATACTCGTAATACATTTCCCACAGGCGCATAGAACGTCCTTCAACAGTATCGTGTAACGTAATGTTGACGGGTGAATAATCTATGCTTGTTTGTGAGATGCGTTTCTTGTTGTATTGATTTAAAACTTCCGTGCCCATTGTCATTCCGGGCATCGTAACCGACTTGACTGCTGTCGTAATAACCTCTTGATCGGGTTCAGTAAGGAATTTTCTAACGTAAGTATCTAGGTCGCGGTTAAAATTAAACCGTAGGAAAAACTCGAACTTGAGTCGAGGTGTTCCATTACTAAGATCCGATTTGTTGTAACCATATGCTTCAGCTGCATGTCTCGAATCTCGTAAGTGTACGTTTTGATCGAAGATACCTCCGAAGATTCCATCTGGCACGTTGTTATCCTATTAAAGTTCTATTAACCGATGCTCGTACCACCAGTGTATCCATCCGACAAGTTAGGGAATGGATCGCCACCGACAGTAGTACCATCGTTATCATTAGGACCGCTAAGTAGAGTTGCGTTATCATACTGGATCTGCATACTAATAAGCATGTGACCCGAAGTATCTGTGTAGTTGAATTCGTTGTTGGTAACTTGCTCTAAGAAGCATCCGTCTAGCTGCCAGCTTTCTGTCTCTTCAGCATTTGTGCCGTCAAGCGTATGAATTTGCATACCAAACTTGTAGTTTGTTCCTGCTACAGGACCAATCTGTTCGTAGTGGTTTAGCTGACGCTGTACCTGCGAATGAACAGCCGAAGTAGTAGCATTTGTAATGTCATCACGTACCGTTAGTGTAATCGGTGCCCACGCATGTTTGCCCGAGTAGTATGCTACGGAATTATACGAATGCACTTCACCCTTGGCATATGTAATGTCTGGGCGTGTAACCGACTGAACGTTTGCAGTTAGCTCTCTGAGGTTGTTGTTGGTGCCAAAATTCTGAAACACGACGCGGAAACGGTACATCAGCTTAGGCTGTAAAATGCCTTGCTTATCTCCGTCTAGCGGTACACCAAATTTGCTTAAATCTGCCATTTAAAGTTCTCCTGTTGAGCAGTAACTATATCACTATTATTTATCACTTTTGTCTAAAAATATTTTCAAGCCGTAAAAAAGCCCCGCCGAAGCAGGGCTCTGTGTGGGTCCAACTAAGCCTTATAGGTTTAGATCGTCGCCGGTATTGCGTAGTCGAATTGGGATGAAGATAAACTCTACTGCCTTTGTAGGCTGTATAGCAATATCTACCCAAAGTTCGTTGCGATCAATACGTGCTGGCGTGTTATTGCTCTCGTCTACAACAACCAGGAAGTCAGTTACGCCGCGTAGTGTAACAAGTTCTGCTAGGAACGAGTCAAACGCTTCTTTAACTGCATCTCGTGTTACTGTATCGTTAGGCTCAAACAAGAATGGCTGTGCCAACAGGTCTGATTGGTAACGAATGTAGTTAACAAGACGTGCAACATTTACACGGTCTAGCGAACCTGCTACTGGGTTACGTGTCTTCTGTCCCCAAATAACAATGCCTCGTCCAGGAAGTGTTGCAATAGCGTTAACGTTGTTTGTGTATAGCGTGTCGCGCTGACCTGCGTTCAGCGCAACTGTTACAAACTCGTCCTCGCTATCCAAGTAACCAACTGCGGATGAATTGCTAATTGTGCCACGTGAGAAGCCTGCTGGTGCAAACCAAGGATAAGCAACCTGGTCGTTAAACGCCATTTGACGTAGTACCATGTGGCTTGCAGGAACAACTACTTCGCTGCCGTCTACGTTAGTAGATAGGCCTGATGGGTAGTAAACACCCAAGTAAGGACTTGTTGTTACTAGTCCGTCGTCGCCGTTGCCTGCTGCATTGTTAGCATTAGATGACCATGCTTGCAAACTTGTCGTTGCATTAGATAGTCCGAATGGTGCGTCGCCAATTACAAACGCCTGTTCCTTACG
>Ga0307377_10001709_pt1 | contig 27008 bp, 35 predicted proteins | sample TR3MG_FD_202535 | JGI IMG/M metagenome (GOLD analysis project Ga0307377, IMG submission 202535) | Soil microbial communities from Risofladan, Vaasa, Finland - TR-3 | ecosystem: Environmental > Terrestrial > Soil > Coastal area > Acid sulfate soil | place: Finland: Risofladan, Vaasa | collected... | reverse complement strand
CCTTGCTGTTGCCTGTTATATGCTTCCTCGCCAACCTGAGCCTTGATGTCGACTGCCCCGCGTCCTGCAATATCGGCGAACCGCTCTCCCGCGAATTGACCACCGGATGAAGCGCCGCCGCCGCCGCCCATGATCCCTGATAAGGCTTTATTTCCCACAAGCGCGAGATTGCGGTTATATGTACCCATCCGTCGCGCCGTCTCCTTCTCCTGCCATTGCTTCGGGTATCTCATCTGATTCCCAGCGAATTTCGACACCATCTCCGGGGTAAGATTGAGCGCCTTGAGTGCGTCGGGGCCACCCAATTCAGCAATGTAGTCGTCCAGGGTCTTGTTGTATGCCTCACCTGGACCGACAAGCCCTTGCAGTTGCTCCTTGTACTCCTGCTCCTGAGCAGTGGGAGGGATGTAAGGCGGAGCGTTCTTTTTCGCCATCCAATCGTCATAGGCCGTCTGCCTGTCTTTCTTCTTTTCCTCTGGTTGAGTTTGCACTCCTGGATATGGGTATGCCATTACTTCTTCTCCTTCTTGCGATTAACATAATCCGCCAACATGCCGTGTCCCTTCGGATGCTTCTGCGTACTCGGAACCCACCCAGTCTTACGCATAGTTCCGAAAATGTAAGCGTCTTTCCGTTCGCCCGTGAGTCCCTTAGCATCAGCTTCCTTCCTCAGTTTATCTTCAAGCGCCTTGGGCACCTTAATCGCCCCCGTAGACCGGGCAGTAGTCCGGCCCGGATAATTTCATGAGCATCCCAGGGTCGATTGTGGCAATCGTTGTTATGCCACCCCACGTTTTACCTAAATCACTGGAATAACAAGTCTTGATGTAGTCGTTCACCAATCCGGTGCTGCACCACCACATGCGGATGTTACCGAACTTGTCACATTGAATGAGTGGGGAGAAGTACCCCTCACCCATCCCGGCGGTGTCGATGCCTTCGATTGCCCACCTGTTTGGATTACGGTCAAGATGAATTAAATCTGCGCCGTCATCGACGAGGGCGACGTGGATGGTGTCGTCTGCGGGACAGTGGGCGGTGTGGTAGTCGGACGTGAGCGCGGTCGCGGTGTAGACGGTTTCAAATTCGGGCAATGCCCAATGTATAACGTTAGAGAGGAAATAAAGAACATTTCCATCTGTAAAAAATATGCTACTGGCAAAATTACCCAATATTTGAGGATAATCACCAGTTGCACCTGTTGTCAACAATGTTTGTAACGATGCAGGAGTTACGGGGTGGATATATGTGTAAACAACACTACCCCCCAATATACCCACAAAACCTACATAACCAGCAAGCTCTTTATCAAGTGCAATACTGTAATGAGTGTTATCCATCACTTGAGAGATGATAGTATTTAAAGTCCAATTCGGAACAGCGGCAGCTAAGTCAATAAAATTACAATATGTAAATTCATTTCCAGTTGTAAATGGTACAGCCCACACATAATTTTGTCGCGATTCTACATCCACGCTTATCCAATTATAACTTGCATCATCATCCAACAGCGCCCACGCGCCGTCCGGTATCCAGTCGCCATCTGCGTTCTGCATATAGTTCAAATCATTGCCCGAATCGATGTAAGCCAATCCGTAGTAACCATCAGCGCTCCAGGCATTGCTATTTCTCTGACAACTCATTTGGCCAGGTATTGCGTCATCAGCGACCATCGAGATTTGCCAAGCGTCAGCGGCATTGTTGTAGAACCCCACCCATATTTCCGATGTGCTACCCGGCACCCAGGTAAAAATGGTTATCGTGCCGTCTGCAACCGCGCTGGTGACATCCTCGTTGACATTAATCCATGTGCCAACCGGGTCGACATACATTGAATTAACGGTTGAATAATCCCCGTCGTTTCCGGTACTGCCCGATACCTCAAACAAAGTACCCGGCGGGAATGACCCCGACTGGTCGCCATCAACCCAGAATATTTCGCTGCCGGGGTCGACTCCGGTTATGGGGTAACTGCCGCCGTATTGCTTTTCCAGCATCATAAGTTCATATGCGAAGGGCCATGCCCATGAACTGGCATCATCCACATTTCCATATGCCGGTGTTATTATATTTGTAGAACACCCCATAATAAATAATGTACCAATAACCATAATCATAATTATGTTGCGCATGTTTTCTCCTCTATTTGCAGATGTCTCTTTCTTTTATGTGCTGCTGATATTTTGGCTCTTGTCTCTAATGAACACTTCCTACCTATTTGCGCCATTGCTAAATTATATCTATGTTCTGGGGTAAAATTCTTTCCCTTAAGGGCTTTTGATAATTTTGCCTTATGCTCTGGTGATAGTTTCTTTCCTTTACGTACCGCTACAGAGGCATCTATAGTTGTCTGAGATGGTCTATGTCCTTTATTAGCTGCCGACATTTTAAGTATATGCTCTGATGATTTCTTCTTTCCTCTACCAGCTAATGATAATTTAGCTCTGGTTTCAAGTGAATGCTTCCTACCCCTTTGGCCCTTTGACATATTAATACGACTTTCCCTTGAATGTTTTATTCCGAGCGTAGAGCCTGCAGTTGGAGAAATATTATATAATTTCCTATTTGCTTCTTTATAGATTTCCATTGCCCTTTGCTCATAGTGGAGTAGGTCATCAATACCACAATGGATTAAAACCTTCCACTCGAAAGAACATTCTCCATATTTTTCCCAAGCTCGTTGCAAATGAATATTAGAATGTATGCCCCTTCGTAAAGTCTTAAAATGCTCCTGCTTTCGACGATTTATATTTATAGCCGAACCAATATAGACCTTGCCATTCTGTAAGTTTCTTAATATATAAACACCGCTATTCATTATGCCAACCATCTCCAAAATATTACAACTACATACGTCTTTATTCCTCTCATTTCAAACTCCTATTCCATTTGATACCAAACCATTGCGTTTATTTCCAACCCACTATCGTTAGTAATACTCACCTTCAAATCCCCACCATCCACATACCAATAATATGTGACATCACCGGCGACCGGGCTTCTACTGAAAACCGCCGGGAACACAATGCCGTCATTGGTGGTTTGGCAGTTGACCATAACGCTGGAATGTAGCGCATCGGTAGTGACGGCACCGCAGTCGATTATCTCGATGACGCCGACGGCCACCGCAGTCGGGCCAATAGAGGCGGGTAATCCCGCGTGGGTGTGAAGTGTCGTCACCGACCCATCGGTCAATTCCTCCAGTTCCGCCCCTGATACATCGGTTGCAACATCATTCCCCGAAATGACCGAGAAATCGGCCGTCACACTGCCCTCAAGCGTTTCCACTCCGCCGGGACCCCGCTGCGTCCAAGTGAGCCCGGTGATGGCCGTCAGTTTACTCATCAGGTAATCGGGAGTCGTATCCGTTCCTGAGACAGCTATCTTATCGTTTGTATCCGTATCGACTACGGTGCAGGTGATTTGTAAATCCTCATCACCGCCATCATTTATTTCAGCAATGGAGATGCCTGTACTCGCTGTTATTTTGTCGTAAAGCCAATTCGCAGTTGTATCATTGGTGGTGACTTTGACCTTATCATTCGTATCGACTACCGGGGCTGTCCAAGTATAGTTATGTGAGCCGTCGGTTGTAAGTAAGTAACCCGCCGTTCCATCGGCTATACCGGCAAAATTCCCGCTATCATTGACTTGAATCTGCCCATCGGAACCCCCTGCCGTTCCCGTAGGTGTGCCGAAAGAGATAGTCCCGTCCGCAGCGACTCTCAAGTACATGGTTGAACCGGGTGGCGCTGGCCATGTGTATGTGTGGTCAGTTGTTATATCACCCGCCACATGTTCTATCTCTCCGTCAACACCACTTCCGCCGTCATCCACCAGTTTCAGCTTATATGCCACTACAGCTTCATCGACTTCAAGGCTTCCCGTCACCGGATCGTTACTCGCGTCCACTTTCAGGTATGTGCCGCCAAGGTCAGGAAGGAGCGCCGCATCAATACCGAGTACCACCTGAAGCCCGTCGCTTGATTCGGTGTAGGTTACTATCTCCAGTCCTTCACTGAGGTACACTGAGACATTGCCGTAAACCCAACCGTTTGGTACGGGAACGGTGTCGTTAATCCGTATCGAGTTGATGGTCGTATATGAGAAGTTGGTCCCGTATACCGCCGCCGGAATCGCCAGGAATATCAGAAGAATCAGTATTGTCAGTGATTTACTTTTCATTCCCATTCTGGTATCACCCTCTGCCAGAGCTTAATCGTTGTGCCGTAAGCAAGGTCTACCGGCTCGACGCGGATGTTATTGGGCATTGCTGTATCCTCAACGTATCGGACAAACATAAGGCGGGTGGGCTGACCGTTGACGGGGATGGCTATGCCATTGCGCTGTAGCAGCGTTAGATTACCCGAACCATCGAAGCCCACCCTAAATCCTTTCAGGTTATATTGCGGATTCACGATAAAGGCATGAGGCTCGACACCGTTACCCGGGCCGACCACGATATGACTTTCCCGGAGCGAGTCGTACCAGTCGAACTCAACCGATGTTTCGGATTCGGTGACAAGTACGCTTTTTGTCTTGGTGACGCCGTATAATTCACCGCTTATGAGATTCGAGGCGCTGGTTACGAGGGTTTGATAGGGAATGGTTACAGTATCGATTATCGAATCGGTAACATGTATTATCTCCGGCTGTATTTTAGTGAAGAGAAAACGAATCTCCTCAATGTGGTCAAGTAGCGCCCTTCCGGTTTCACGCCCGAAAATCCGATTAATGTCTTCCTTGAGATTCCCCGGAACTTGCCGGAGATTCAAGTTAAGTCTCGGTTTTTTTATCCTTGTCGCCATTACGTCTTAGCCGGGAACGCTCCTATGGGCAGGGCATATACCCTGAACCGCTTGAAGATAATCGCCTTGCCGTTACATACGGCATAAAATTTGACTTTCATCTTTCGGAAATACAGATTAAGGTTCACGCCGCCATTAGACCGGGGGAAGTATAGCCGTTGCACCTTTGCGGTCGTGGGAATCGTGATGTAATGTAAATTTGTACCTAAACCGTCATCATCATAGGTATCATTGTCGTCGAAGTAGAAATATATCTTGCCGTCAGTGAGTGTTCCCGCACCTTCAAAATCGTATTCAATCTCGATATGGGATGCCAACTTGAGCATAAATGGGAAATCAAAATCAAACCAGCCACCAAGAGCCTCAATGGTAATCGCATCGCCCGTTCCATCAGATGCTTTTGCATTGTCTCTGTAAACCGCTGCATGAGCAGAGGGACCTGATTCTTGTTCGCCCCACCGCCAGATGAAACCTTTCGTGGAATCAGCCGAACCGAAATACAACTGATTCATCAAGTCGTGTCCGCCCGTCATTGCGCCGCATTTGAAAGGGGTATTGCGGAATTCCATCCACGTATTATTCCACAGGTCGCATACCAAAGCGCGATGGTTATAAGTAAGAGTTGGCGATGTGTTGTTGTAGAACAGCATATACTGGTCGTTGTAGATAAGGGCAAATATGGCGGCCAAAGCTGCGTAAGAAGCTGTGAACTGGAATTTCTTATCGGGATAAATATCTCCCGAGATATGTTCTGGAACACCACCGGCATATTTGTAAACACCTTGGGCGGACAGCCATATCCAGTACAAGCCCCAGCGTTGAAGCGAGTAAGGCGCGACACAGCCAAACCTTATCTCTTCCTTCACGACCGGAACGAGGGGGACACCCGTACTGTCGTATAAATTCCATTGGCTGATGCGATAGCAAGCCGATTCATTCCAAGCGAGTATGTCCTCGTCAATATAGGCTCCGCAGGTGACGCGGAGGCCCGATTCGTCATGGTATAGTTTCGAGAAGCCGCCACCCGTTAGGGAAACCGTGAAGTTTGTGGGATCATCAACCGCTGACCAGAAGATATAACCTGCTTGCCCCGTATCAGTTGCGCCGAATAAAACGAGTCTTCCAACCGGATGGAACATCGCATATAAGAAAGCAGTTACGTTACCAGCTATGCCAACTTTGGGGACATTCACTTTGGCTACATTCGTGCCGTTGTAATAATAAATCCCGTCACCCGTGCCGTCACTCTTGAGGGAATTGAGGATAACACCGCGGTCCGGTTTCGCAATGGTTACAAATTGAACATGCGCTCCTGGAGTTGTCCCCATAGATGCGCCGCCCACTTGGGTTATTTCGGTCGGCGAATTGAAGTTGGTTGTTACTTTGTAGAGTTTCCCGCCGGCCACATACAGGGTTTCAGTGATGGCAGGAGTTTTATAATACCGGTATATCCCATCCACCGTTGCTCCAAAAGCCGTCGCATTGCACTGCGCGTAGCCCCGGCGAGTCATCATATTGCCTCTGTCGAGGCTTGAAGTTACATTATGGAGTGTTACCCATCGGTTCTTAGGTACTTTATCTTCACCCGAAACGAGGTCAAGGGCGGGGTCAAGCTCATCGAATGGCTCGACGAGCAAATTCTGAACACCCATTACGCCCTGAGACATCGACATCAGAAGTACCTCGGGTTAATCTTCGATTTGGGCCGATAGTCCTTGCAGTTGTATTGTCTAATCGCTTCGCCAAGTTTTGAGTTGTAAAATTTCCAGTTCAGGTCAGCCATCCCGGTCTGCCCCTTGCGCTCCCATGCGATCGCACCAGCCCCATAGGGTAAGGCCCGGTGAAATTCAGCGGGAATCAGGGATATGTCGTTATTACCAACCAAGTCTCGGTTCCGGCGCCGGAAACATATCTCGATGGTGAGATTGGCCGTAGCTGCCGGATGCACCCACAGGATGAACTTATCAGGTTGAATGGGTTGCCAGGCGGCGGGATAAGACATGGACCTCTCGCGCAGAGTCAGGGTATCGAGCCAGTCTTCGTCAAGTATTTCCAGTTTTCGCTCATCTCGCGGCCCCACATCCGCCACCGCTGAGTCGACACGCAGGATTGATTCGATGCCGATACACTCGCTGACCTTGTAAATGAAAACACCGTCGGCACGTTCCGAATCCTTCGCAATGGTTATATCCAACGGCTTGAATGACCACGAATTTCCCGCAGTATGGCCCGTAGTCGCGGCAAACTTGATATATACCCCATCCTCAAGCAGTTGTTCCCCGCCGGTCACGCTGATATCTGACGCTTGTATGACGGCATCCTTCTCCCACTGGAATTTATCCGGTGTGCCCGTAGTCGTTATGGTCACTGCATACTCAGGAATGTCGCTGCGTGTACATAGGCCATATGCCGAGAAGTCATTCAGTCCGCCGCCGTTCATTACAGGTGCGCTCAGGGGTCTGGTGCGCTGATAAGTCGGGGTTGCCGAGAAGGTCGGCAGGATAGTGGCGTGTATCTGCTCCCGGATACAGGGCGCATCACCGACAAACAAATCCTGGATTTCATTCAGGATGCGTATCTTCTCGGTAGCGGTATACATCCCATCCGCATCATCGGACAGGGTTCCCCGCATCTCGATCAGCATTGCGGCTAATGTAAGTTTTTGTGCCATTTCATCACAAGGCGTAGGGGCGGTGCCAACGGCTCGGCGGCTTCACGACACCGCCCCCCACGCAAAGTCTTACTTCTCTTCCTCGATTTTGAGGCTATGGGTCTTCTCGAAGGGTTTGAACCTCTTCATCTCCCCTTCAGATTGCCCAACAAGGATTATGGCCGCATTTCCTCTTGCCTCGTAAGCGTCCTTGCCGATAGTCTCATCGATGTAATGCGGCTTATTGACAATATCGGCATTCCTTGTCCCAGCAGGTGCGATGCCCATATCCACATTTGCGGTTTTGGGTATGGTAAGTTTCGTTCCCGCCGGTATCGTAATTTTGTACGTCACTTGCTCCTCCTTGATTTCACAGGGATGCCTTCGAGAGGGCCGTCCGGGATATGGATTCCGTGGCCCTCCGCTACCTCCGCACTAACGAACCCTGGTTTAGGTGCGCCATGTGCGTAAGCAGTCCTATCATCGGCATCCGGTTTGATGTCTGGATCCGCTTCCGGGTCTTCATCATTGTAAGAGGGGTCGGTGCCAACCGTATCGTAAGTTGCCGCAGTCTTGAAGTATTTCGCATGCTTCTTCGGGTCGTAATACTCCAATTTCAACGGTTGCCTGCAAGAGTCCTTGACTATCTCGGCGACTTCTTCAGGCAGTCGCATAGCCGTGCCCTTTTTGATATTGATGGAACTGAAACCGTGTCGGGCCAAGGGGTTCCCCGCTACCGGATCGCCCGGGGCGTGGGTAAACCGAACACGTCCCCGCTTCTCATCATAAACCGTTTCCGTCAACTCATTGGCATATCTGGTTTGTTTCAGTCTCGCATCCTCGTCGCCTTCGTTTATGACAGCTACGGTGCGACCCGACAAGCCTTTGGTGCCATCTGTACTCTTGAGCACGACGGTCAAGATGTTCTCGAAGTACCTCACGGCCTCGGGGCCCCGTGCCACCACATCCTTCAATGATTTGTAGTTAGCCTTGGGATAATCGGTGCAAAGACGGGCCAAGGTCTTCTTGGCCTCGTCTTTGCTGTAAGTCTCAGGGCTTTCATCCACGGTTTGAGTGGTTTCCTCATCCGCTGCGTTCACGATGGGTTCCTCCTAAGTAATCGTTAAAATGCCGTTCTTGCGGCTGTTGATGCAGATGTTCTGCCCGGTTAAGGCTACGACATACTGCAAAGTCTTGCCGTAATCGACGCGCTTCTCCCAAGACCCGAGTTCAACGCCGTAGGTGCTTTCCGGGCCGTTGTAGATGAGATACCAGGTGGCGGGGTCGATGAGGTAAATCTTCCCGGCGGGGCAGTGCTTATCGAACACGAAGGTCATTGCGGAAGCCTCGAAAGACTTGCCGTTGAGCTGCCGTGCCGAATACTTCTCGCCTACATAGGTCGCCTGCGGGTTGGTGATTTGCTGTAACCTCTGCCAGATGTCCCAGTCGCAGAGGGCGATTTTGGGACCTTCGTTGTCATCCATACAATCGGCCATGAGGTCGTTGATGTCGTCCATCACGAGAGCGCCCACGCCACCCGAGATAGTCTTGGTCTTGCCTTGGTATGTGGTATACACACCAACGTCAAGGTCGCCGACCGTGCCGGATGTTACGATGAAGTAGTTGAATCCGAGCGGTGTGTTGGTTGAACCGATGCCGGTATAGATGTACGTGTTTTGGAGTCTTTGCAGGCGCTTCATCGCCGATGCGCCTTTCTTCTCCGCGAGGTTAAACAACTGCTCTGGCCCCGTGTTCTTCCTTGCTTCACGCTGGCTCATATACATGGGCACGAGCGCGAAGCACCAGGAGAAGTACGTGCCGACAATGATTGTTTCCTCGGCGGGGGTAAGAGCGGTATGGTCGCCGGTGACGTAGCCGCCTGCACCCGTCTCGGCGTACTCGAACGCTGCCTGAACCTCACGACCGGTCTGCTTCTCCACATTGCCCAGGCGGTACATCTCGCGCATGGCAACGAACCGGTTATGATACTGGTCGGGCATCGTTTTTATGACTTTGCGGTTTGTAGTTGCGGTCAATTGGTCAAGAGACATTTATCCTCCTTGCTATTTAAACAATTCATCGGGGTTTGAGGGCAAGCTGCCGATGACTTTCCGCTTGAACTCGTTATCATCCAAGTCCATATCAGCCACCTTGCCGACACGACCCGTTGTTGTACCCGCCGGAATGGGGGGTATCTTTTTACTCGCCTTGATCTGGTCGATGACCTCTTTCCCGTCGTCCCTTGGCTTCTCAGGGACCTTGAGCTTGCCTTCGCCAATCATGGCGTGATAAGCCTTTTCGAGCGCCTTATCACCAAAGACCTCAATGGTAAAATGGTTAGCAATGGCGTAATCAAGAATCGCCTTTGTATCGACACCGGGGTTCTGTTTCGAGAAGTTGCTTATAATCCCCTCAACAACTCTGTCAACTTTCTCCCGTTCCCTCTCCGCTCTCTCTTCTTCCTTGGCGGCTTCCAATTCTTGGACCTTACGCTCAAGCGCCTCTACTTTCGGGTCTACCTTGGGCGTTTGCTCCGCTGGCTTTCGCTTCGCATACTCAAGGGAGCCGGGGAGTTCCCCCCGCATGGTCTTGGCTATGTCGTCCCAATATTCCTTGAATTCCGCGTTGGTCGAATAGAGATAGGAGAGGTCTTTATAAACCGCTTCATGCAAGGCGGCCTGTTCCGATACTTCAGTCTTGACTTTCTCACGCTCATCAGTCCGCGCAGCATCTTCACGTTCCTTATCCCACTTCTCGTAGGTTTCAAACGCGAGCCCTTTCTGGACAAGGCGGGTGAGGTCATCGCCCTCATACTCAACGTCAAGTCTTTTTCCTAAAACCTGTACCGCGCCCTTGAACTGGTTCGGAACGTCCTTAGTCGTGGTTTCTTCCTTGGATGGCTCCTCCACGTCTTCGACCGGCTCAGGTGGTTGTATCTCCGCTTCCGGCTCAGGTGGTGTTCCCTCGACGGTCGGCGCTTTGTCCCCAAAGAGCGCATCTACATCAGCCTGGTTTAAGGCATCTTTAAGACGCGCGGCTTCAGCCTGGTCTTGGCTGTCTTCGGCTTGAACCTCGGCGGTTTGTTCAAGTTCTTCTGTCAGAGTGGTTTCCTCTGATGGCATTTTCAGTGTCCTCCAATATCAGAAATACCGGACCCAATAGGCGCTATAATGCGACCATCGGGAACGGTTAAATCAAACTGTTTGAACTGCTCCTGATAGAGCTTCTGACATCTCTCGACCTTGGCTATATCCACGACTCCCTGAATGGACTCGACAAGGAATGTGGCCATTTCGAGCTTGATGTAGGTGTCACCTTTCTTCCTGGCCTGTTCCCACTTCTCGGTGAGGTTGCTCCGGGTGAATGCTTTTGAGGCGTGATGACTCGTAATCACGATGAAACATCTCATCGGAGCTTCCTGTTTCGGTTCACTTTGCGCGTCGTTCATTTTATATTTCCTCCAGAATTATTTACCTCTGCACCTTGCGGAGCGCCCAGCGGGGTTTGGCTGCCGTTTCCGCCAGGCATAAGCGGTTGATTGCCTGCTGCTATTGGGGAATTCCCTTGCGGCGCTCCCCCGCCGGACATGATTTGCTGTAACTGTATTTGCGCGAGTTGTTGCGCGATGAGTTGTTGCGTCTGCGCCTCTATCCCCGCGATGAACTCTTCCTGTATCGCCTCGATTTCATCCATACCCGTTAATTCGGCATTCTTCTGGAACAGGTATGATACGGCCCGAGGTGATATGTATTGGCCGAATGGGGTTTCGAGCAATGTGGATAACTTCTCCAACTGAATCAATTTATTCGTCTTGCTGGGATCTTTGAATTCCGCCTTTACAGCAAGTGGTATGTCCTGAATCTTGTTGATGTCAATTTTTTCCTTCCAGAATTCCGGCTCAAACTCGGAGCCGAGCACGCGCTGGAAATGTGTCGGCGGCAAATATTTCACCGCCATTGTCCAGATTATGAGGAAGAGGGTTTGTGCCGATTCCTCAAGCGACATCGTATCGAGGTTCGTCACCGTCTCGGCCATTGAACTCAGGGCTTCAATCCCCTTACCTGATTTAACACCAGACGGAACCTGACCCCGGTACGCCTCGAAGATATTGGAGAATGACTGGAAATCGGCGTCTATCTGGTGTATCAGCGTGATGATGTCGGGGTAATTGATATTGGCGCTGCTCCATCCCTCAGCAGCCGCATCGTCGCAATCAATAATTCTTGTCGGGTCATTGTCAATATGACCGCCATCCTCTGTCCCACGCCGTTGCCGCTTCCACTTTGGCACAGCCGACTTGAGAAGGAATGCCCATTGAGCCACGAGGGTATCGCGGCGCTCCTGCATGGGAATGAGATAGCGAAGGAAGGGACGACCCCACCGCTGATTGCGGTAGCGCAGGAATGAGAAGGGTTGAATTGGGAACATGCCAATCGGGTTGTCGGTTACATCCAGCACTTCTATGAATTCAAGGCTAATGGTCATCTTCCCACCTGGATAGAGGACGCGCTTCCCAATCGGCAACTTTGCCTGCCTCATATACTCAATCGCAGTGGTATGTTTCTTAATGTGCGCTTCAACTTCAGGTCTCACCAGGTCGATGGTCGATTGTGCGGCCTCACCCATGTCGCGTCTTAGCGTGATTGCCCAATCCATGTACCAATTATTCAGAAGTTCAATATGTTTTGGGTGGTCATCGGTCTCATCAAATGCCAGATTCGGCTGATAAGGTTTTGTCAATGCCGCCGTCGGCCCCATGCCCTCTAACCCACCGCCCTCCATAGTCGGCTCTGCAACCTGAAATTCGTAATCCTCAAGCGCCTGGACTTCCTTGAACACGGCATCTATAGTTTCATCTTCGTCAATTTCTTCATAGTCATAACACCGCTCAAACATCTTGTAGATGCGGACATAACCGGTTTTGTAATCCCCCAGCCCGGATGAGTCGGTCTTGGGATATTCCTTATCGAACCTGTGGGTCACGCCCGTAATGCCGTCACCGGAGCGGAGTGATAGGGGCGCGGCATCAGGCATGGCCATGATTCTTTCACGAAAGGCTGGATACATCATGGCCAACTGCTCTTTCGGCAGATGGTCCATGATGATGCACCACTGATTGCCGAACGGGTCCCACGCATATTCAAGAGGATGCCTTATGACAATTTTAATCGAGCCTTCGGGGTAGTTATCATATGGGTCGAATATTACTTCAAAAGCCGGGTCATTGTACGAAAGCCCGTCCTCAATTATCTCCTTCGCTGATTTCGGGAAGTGTTGCGATTCCTGCCAGTGTTCAAGCCACTGGTTAGCCATGTCAGCATACGCGTTATCGGCATCGTCTACCGGCCCGAACGAACCTTCAGGGAACCTTGGCGCCATCTTGGATGCCATTAACCGGCGGGTTTCAAGGACTTTATTGGATGGTGTTACGGGACAACCGGGAGGAAACTCGATGTTTCGATACATCAATGCTTCATCCATTGTGGCGTAGGCATCGACCAGTGTGCAGTCGTCCGGAACCATAGCATTCATTTTGTCCTGGTTGGACATCTGCCACCGGTTTTTGAGTAGTTCGAGCTCCTTGTCTTTATCAAACTTTCGCGCCATTATCCCGCCTTAGTCCCCAACTTACCCTTGAAGTAATACATCGCGTCATGCGGCCCGAGATGCGAGTCGTCACTTTGCGCCGGGACCCGCCACGTATAGGTTTCAAGCCCGAAATTGAGTATGCTCGCCGCTATTACCCGGTCATCGTGGAAATTCTCCTGCGCTTCGGGGCGGCCATTGTTGTCAATAAAGGTGAGTGTTTCTTCCCAGAAACCACGGAACGGCATCTTGAACCGCTGTGTCCTAATCTTCTCACCCAATCGGCCAATGATGATTGGGCGGGTCGTCTTGTCGGTGTACCAGCCGTATTTCTTAATCAGCTTCTGCACCCGGTTTTCGGGTGTCTGGAATTGCACATACAAATTCGGGTATTTGAGTTCCCGGAGCCGGTCGATAACTTCTTTACCCCACTCGCCGTTAGCCTCTGGCATCAACAATGCCCAGTTGAACCATTTACCGAGCAAGTAGAGACGGTCGGCAAATTGCGTGGGTTTGATTGTATTGTTCGCATATTCCCCAATAACTTCATGGGTGTCGAAATTGCCAATGTAAGCAATATCATAGTCTGCTTCCGCGCCCGACCCCACGTCCGCGCTGATGATGTAGCGGCCATCCTGAGCCAAAGGCCGTCCGAACTGGTCTTTGAGCTGATAGTCGTTCTTTATCGGCCCTTCCGTCAGTTGCATATCGCCTTGCGTATCCTCGACGAGGCACTGTTCCACCACATCAATGCTGTAGCGGGGAATCTTGATCTCGCGCGTTTCGGCGAGTGTGGCTTCGCATATATCGACTTGGAAAATATATCCGCCTACCGCTATCCAACAATCCTTTTCATTCTCGGGATATTCACGCCGTGCCGCCTCTTCCCCATTCTCTGCTATATAAGCCGCTATATGCGCCTTACCTGCTGGACTATTATGCACTTCGTTACGGCCAAGAAACCGTGATTTCCAGCCGGGCAGTTTACCTTCACGAGCCGCTATGTACATATTCCTGAACCAGCCGTGATACTTCGGGGTTGATTCGATAACAATCCAACCATGAGTTGCGAGTGATGACCGGATGGCTTCCCAAAATTCCTTGCCCATTACATAGTAGCCCGCTTCTGTAACGATGATATATTGACAAGTGAAGGAGCGATAAGCACCTTGGTCCACTTTATGCGCGGGTAAAATATGGTCGAAGAAAATCATCGATCCATTCTCAAAAGTGACCTGAGTTTCGTTGTTAATAATGGTGCGTCTGCGATTATGTGCAGGGATATTGGCGTACATGAAATCGAACTTCTCGCGCTTCTGTTCAATCGCAGTTTTCTCATCCTGGAAAACGATGCGACCGTGATAACCCGGGAAATGCATACTGAGAGTTAGAGCGACCGCTATCCAGAATGTCGTTGAACCAATCTGCCGGTCCTTTAACTTGACCAGTCGGTAATCCCGCGCCTTGTAGTCAATGAAGAATTCCTTTGCCAACTCACCCTGATACTTGAATGACGCCGGTGAATCAGGGATGTCCTCGAAACTGAGGGGGATTCGCCCCAAGTCTTTCGAGTTGATGAAGATGTTGTTGAGCATCCACGCGGGTAATTCCTCCACTGACTCGACAGAGGAAAGGTAATTCGCGGGATCGCGCAAGCTAAGGAGAAGGTTCTTGATCTTCTCCGCTTTCAACTCCTGATTTTCGCATGTGTTCAGCGACATCGTCTATCTGCTCAAGGCTAAGTTGACTCGCAAGCTCCTTTATGACATCCAACGCATCCTGATGACCCTTCGCTATGGCTTCGCGCAGGGCGGCGATTTGCTCCGCAAGCGTCATCTGCAAGCCGTCCATACGGATAAACCGCTCAAACTGGATACCGCAGACCTGCATAATCCGAGCCAGTTCGCCAAATTTAATTCGAGGTTCAGTACCCTCTTTCTCAAGTCTTTTCGATTCAGCTTCCAACTGCTTGACCACAAGGCTTCGAGCCAGCGTCCACATTTCACGGGTCTCAGCTTCCACGAGGGGCCGCATCTTCTCCCTGATTTTCTTCCATTCCTCAGGATGTTTATACGTGAGTTTATATGCGGTGCTTACGCCAATATCGTGCTCTTTCGCTGCCTGCGTGAAGCCGACAACCGCAGCATCTTGGAGGATGCACTCGATTTCGGCACGATTCATGGTTTTTTTGCCTTTAGGTCTTGACATCGCTACGTTATCCCGTAATTCAGCACTATGGAGCAGTTGGTATTCCCGGTCGTGCTATCCGCCTCATAATCCAGAGCCGTGGCTGCTGTAAGCGGGTAATAATCTCCATTGCTATTGGTTGATGGGTCGAACTCCGTAGCACCTGCCGTTCCAAGGTCTACGACGAAAAACGGCACTGAGCTACCATGCTCATAGAGTTTCAGAACCTTGCCGCTCTGAACCTTGGCAACACTTACAACTATTTTTTTGACAAGTATTTGCTTGCCAGTTGCCGGAGCCGCAACTAAAGCGGTGGAAGCCGCCACCGCGCCCGTGAAATTTACAGTCTTAAACATTGGCCCTCCTTAGAAATCGTCGTAGTCTTTACAAATAACCAGATAGTCATAGGTGGCGTCACCTGTAATCACGCATACGCCGCCTGTGTTGGAGATGATTTTCAGCGGCAAGGTCCAGTTGTGAAGTTCGGTGTAGAATAGTTCGGCGGTATCGAGGTCGAATGTGGAAGGGATTGTGAAATCATCCGATCCGCCACCCGGCATCGTATTCCCGTAAACGAAGGTCTGATACTGGGTGTTGGCGAACCCGCCTGAATCACGGTCCAACAGGGTAGCCGTACTGTACGCAGGCACGATTATCGCCACGATGAGAAGGAAGGCGATAATGATGAGGTACGGCCAGTTTGAATTGCGACTCTTTTTCTTCTCGTCCATCAAAATTTCCTCCTTAAAATGAGAAAGGCGCCCCGCCAGATAAACTGGTCGAGGCGCCTGTGTGTTCTCGTGCGTCCCAGGACTTTCGGCATGACGCAGATGCTATGTCATGAGCTACTTACCATAGTTGGGACAGCCTGTCAAGGGGGGTGTCGAAGATTTGCCCAATTAGTGGTACTTAATCATCATCGCGTCTTTCCCCTTCAGGCAGTGGGCACATCCGGCATATGATAACGCCGGTCGGTAATACGTGTGGCTTATCCACCCGCCAACCTATTTGACGAAGGAATTCCTGTACCTTCATCACCACATTGTCCGCTTCGATTATTTTATCTCTGTCCGGCATTGTACCCTCACTTGAGAACCATCAGGGTTTTTCTCTTGTTGATGCAGCGTTTAGGAATGGTTATCGGGTCGGCCCAGTCGCCGGTTGCTCGCGCATATGATGTCGATACTGTGATAGACTCAGCATCTTCGTGTATGAGGATGCCGACAGTCGTTACCGGGAAAGTTCGCTTTACTATTTCATCCGTCGAATGCCAACCATAAGTTGCTTTAGCGTCTTCCCATTCGATGTGAATTATTTTAAGTTTCAATATCCACCATCCTTTCGATTCCCCAACCTCAGATTCCATAGGAAGAAACACGCCCATATCGCCACCACATAACCAATGCCGAGCAGCACCGTTGACCACCAGGGCCACGCAATCTTCACCGGCGCGGCATCCCACGTCAGGGGAGGATCGCCGAAGTTCTTCCACCACGGTATCTCGCCCCACTTCATCTCAGGGATGGGCGGGGGCGACGGCTCCGGCATAAAAATCAGCCATAGTACGACAGCCAGAAGGAGGATAATTAGCAAGGTTTTCGTCATACCAGGGTCCTTTCAGGTGGTAAATGATACTGTTATTATTCTCGTAACCCTTGATAAACCACGGTTCGAGATAAAGGGGAAGGTTCATCTCCGGGTAGAGTGTCGCGGCTTCTCCGAGCCTGAGCTTATCGACCAGCAACCAATCGACATTGTAACCGCGCAGCCATAGCCATAAATCGGGAGCGGAGCCGCAGTGTTGCGCGAAGCTCTTATGGTCGGCCCATCCGTACAGGCCGCCAATCATCCTCGGTATTGAGTAAAACCGGTTGTTCTCCGCGAAGTACGCATACACGATCTCATCCCTGCTTGAATTATCATTCAGCTTGACCGTCGCCTCATAACTCGATATGCAGCCGCATCGCATCTGGTATCGATGCTCTTCCGTGAGCCCAATGGTCCAGATGTGAATCATCTGGACGTGATACAGCCACATGCACAAAATAAGGGTGCCGAGCAATGCCATCCACCAGCGCCATCTAACACTGCCGACACTCCATCCCACGAGGATACACATGAAGGGCAGAATCGAGAACATATAGCGGGTATCGAGTATGCCCATGAAATAAATCTGCGTGTAGACGAATCCGAGGGTGATAACACCCAACCCGATTATCGCTTTATTGGCTACCCGGACAAACCCATATACCACGAACGGTAAGCCGATGAGAAGCGCTGGCCCATACTGAGTATGGATTGTTCCCCATCGGGAAACGGTCGTGATATCGAATATCCAGGTCCAGGCGGATGCGAAGGTTCGGGGGTAAGCGAACTTATCGAGCATGGCGATTCCGTCAACACTCAGGCCGGTCTTATCACAAATTCCAGGCAACCATCCGAATACACCATCAGCGAAGGGGAATACTGGATTGCCAAACAGCACAATGTTTCGGAGGTAGTAAGGGCTTGCGATAATAAGGGTGACCCCGACCATGTAACTGAGAATCCGCCACCGTTTTGTACAAAGTCCATATAACACCATCCAGAATAGCGGTATCACCGCGAAGTATTTGACACCGAGCGCAAGGCCCCACCACATGCCCCGCTGGAAACCATCTGTCCCTTGCGCAAGGAACGACATCACCCCCATGAACACGTAGAACATCAGGGGTACATCGGTCATGGCAACCGCGCTGAACTGTACGAAGTGCGGCATCGTAAAGAAGAGCATACAGGCGATAATGGCGCCGTACTTCCCATACAGGTAATCCCATCCGAGAATGGCGCATAGGGTCAGGATAAAGAATCCGTACCCGATAACCTGGGTGGCTTCGGGGCATCGTAGCAGGAGGGGGAAGAAATACAACATCTCGACGTTCATGGGGAAGTTGTTGAAGTTGATGTAGCGGTAGAACTCGATGCGGCCACCCTCAAGGAAAACGCGCGGGGCTTCCAGGTGACTATTCAGCGCGTCCCAGGCGATGACCGGCATTAGGGCGTAATGAGCCTGTAGCAGTACGAACACGGCCACGCACAGATACATCGGGTGCATGGGTAGTTTATATCTCACCCGCGACGGCCCGACCTCGATGCAGAACCAGACAAGCAGGAGCGATGCTGTAAGAGCCGCCCAGATATTGACAAGGCCGATTATGAAGGTGATTAGCGAGATAATGCCGAGTCCCAGCCCGGTTGATTTAGCGATGTCCAGCAACCCGATTTCGACTTCATCCTCGTTGTAGAACGCAGCGAGTCCGACCAGGTGGCCCCCATAGAAGATGCCAAGCCCGATGAGATAGGGAAGGACGACATGTTTGGCCACGAGGAAGGCGACCGTACATATCCAGTCGGTTGAGACGGTGGAACCGGGACCGTGACCGGCAAGGTAGTAGTACCAGAGCAACGCGGCGGCGATCCAAGCCCAGGCGAGGATTACAAGGGTTTTTTGTCGCATTTCGGCTCCGCTTTCACGATGAACACAACCAACATGCCCATGGCCCGAACCAGGCATAAGGTCGTCTTACAATCCACGCAGGCGAACGCCCGGCCTTCGGGAGCCTCACCGAACCCACCACATACCGGGCAATAGAACCGTATCAATGTTTCAGGCATTATAGTCCTCCAGTATTCGCTCAACATCACAAGCCACGCCGTACCGGGTCAAGTAGCCCGCTTCATAGGCGCTAACCGCCATGCTGATGAGGTCAAGCACGGTGAACATCGTCGGCCTCCTTCACGTCGCCCAGGGGCATGAGCTTGTAGCGCCGCGCACCGGGGCAGTTGGGGCCGGGTGTATCAACGCAACCATCTTCCTGTATCGCCCATCGGCATATGTTTTGATGATTCGTTTCCTTGCGTACTTCACAATCAAATTGGCAACACATTACCGGATTGGCATCATCGCCGCCATTGAATTGCTTTATCTCCACCTCAGCCCCCGCCTCGTAGCACGACAGCAGGCGCTCGGCGGTGTCAAGTTCGTTGCCATTATAAATGTGTGCGCCGCCATGAGGAATGATTAATTCTACATGGATGAATCTTTTAGAATGACCAACCACATATTCCCACCCCAGCGCCTTCGCCCTCGATTCAATCGCCTTCAATCGTTTGTCCATTGGTATCACCGTCCTTCTTAAACCATCTTCGCATCCGCCGCCATAAACGCCTATGCCAGACTCGCTCATATCGTGTACGCCTCTCCCTCTCCACGCGATTGATTAATGCTTCTGCACGTGCATGAGCCTTCATCAGTTCATCCCATCCATCAATGGGGTCATTGTATATGTCAGTTATAAGATGGTGGATGTCTTCAACTGTTAAGTCTTGCTCACTCACGGGTATCACCGTCCTTCATCTTCGCTTTCTTCCCAAGCGGAAACGCCCGGTCCATCGCCCGGCCCAACGCAGCGGCCCTATCGAAATCGCCGATATTAGGTTTCCAGCACTCATATGCGAGCGCATTATCAATTCCCCGTGGCTCATCTCCACGATTCGCTTCCCTTGCCCGTTCCAACTCGCGCTCCACGGCGGCAGTTTTATCGAGTGCCGGCGGATCTATCAGCTTGCCCCGTAAGCTTTCCATAATGTCGGGCGAAACCTCATACGTCGCATTTCCAGCCAGCACATAAAGTCGAGCCCTTGTCTGCATCGCTATCCACTCCACCACCATCGGGAGCAGTACCGGAGCCATGCGAATCCACAGCCGCCCCTTGTCGTAGCTCACCATGCAAGCCACGAAGCAACCGATGAACAGGACAATAAACATGACCTTCCACAACAACCGCGACCGGGGCCAGGCGAACAGCGCGAGTATCCAGACCACGCCCCAGCAAGCCCAGGCATCGCGCCAGAACGTGCCCCAGCCGCCCGGAAGCGTCGTGATGCGGAACAGCGGGTTGAGTTCGGGGTCGGTGCCGTGACCCGAATAGCTCGCGTAGTGTTGCCACCACGAGGCGGACATGCTACCCGGTACCGGCCAATGGATGAGGGCGAACACCGCAAGCGCCGGGATGCAGACAGCGAGGGGGAGTAGGAGTTTACGCATCGGGGTTCTCCTTCACTGGTATTTTTAAGCAAGAGCCATCACGCATCCCTGCCATTTTGGGATTTAGAATGTAGTATTTGCACCTTTCTACAATAGCTTCAATGTCACAGTTGATAGTATTGTAGTGTCTGCCTGCAGGTTCACGCTCATAGCCATATTTCAATTCCAACTGGTCTAATTCGTGACTAAATCTACAAATTGGCCGGTTTTGACAATCGAAACACGCATTTCTAATCATCTCATCCTCCTGTTCCCCCACCAGTTGCGCAAGCGCCACCACAGGCGGATGTACCAGGGTATGCGGTAGAGTTTAGGGAAAAGGGAATAATCTTCCCCTTTAAATGCAGGGTCACAACCTATCAGAGATTCAACTAATCCAGGCTCTTCATACCCCCGCTGCTCCCCGCTCGTGTCAGTGTCATCGTCCATCTTCATCTCATCCTCCTAAGTATCCAATCGATTTCAACTGCTCCAACATTTCCTCACTCGGCGGCGGCAATGGAGTACCCGCGCTCCATGCCTCGATACGCGCCTTCAACTCCGCGCACTTCTCAGGCATTGAATCAGCAAGGTCAATCTGCATTCCGGGGTCGTTTATGTAATCGTACAGTTCTCCCGCCCCAGTTTTCCGGTTCAGGATGTATCTGAAGCCGCCATACGTGACGGCGTAAAGGGGATCGCCGAAAATGTTGTGATCGTGGAATAGCGGGATATAAACGAGCCTCCCTTCCCAGGTGAGGTTAGGGTCTAACACAAGGTCATACACTTGCCGGGTTGATATGGAGTTTGCTACAAAAGCCGCTTTCCCGCCCGGTTCCTTCACAATCAGCGGCACATGCAGCAACTCGTCATACATCGTGTGCCCGTGCTCGAACCCGCCATGCTCCCAGAACTCCTCGCCGTGGTCGCTCACAAACACCACCATCGCGGGGTAATTCTCCTCCTGCCACTTCAGGAACCGTCCGAGCCGTCGGTCATACGCGCTCACCCCCTGGTTATACAATTCCTCACCCCGCTCCATCTCCGCATCGGTGAATGTCAACTCACCAGTCCGAACCGTTGCAAGCCACGGGTCCCACTCATAATCCCATCGGCCCTCGATGTCTGGCATCCGGCGCCTGTCTGGTTTCGGCGGGTTGTAGGGAAAATGACAGTCCCAGGTATGCAGCCACATAAAAACATCCTCGTCCGGGTGCGCGTCAAGCCAGTCCATTGCGTCAGAGAAGATAGCTGCTGATGACGGGAACTTTGTCTCCGAGGAATCGCGCCGGTAGAACTCATCGAAACCCTGAGCAAATCCGCCGGTCATCCCGACTGTCGTTGAACTCACGAAGGCGACCGTCTGGAAGCCCTGGTCGTGCAGCACCCGGGCGATGGTCGGTGTCCCGTTGGCTATCCAGTCGACATGATCAACTGGCGGCGGGTCATAATGCTTGACATCCTTGGGATACTCCCCGGTCATCATCGCGGCGAAGCTCGGAGAAGTCCAGTCCGACGTTGATAGCGCGTATTTATACTGGGTCGCATCATTGGCCCATTCACACACATTCGGCATCAACTCTGGTGTCACCCGGTCGTACCGCAGCGTATCCGGGGTTATCAGGATCACCCGCTTAGGTTCCCGCTCCGGCTTAGGTGTCGTTAATATTGTATAATCAAGCAGGTATACCCCCACACACATCAAGATGAGTATGACAATGCCAATTAGGTAAATAGTGACACTACGCATGGCTCCGCTCCTTCGCTTTAAGTTCAAATTCCACGCATTTATACCCCCGCCGTTGCCACGTCCGCTCGCTTTTAATGCTGCTCCGGCCCATACTCGTTGTCATAGCCCGGCGAAATGAAGCCCAGCAATCATGGCGGCTGTCGAATGAGACGTATTCCCGCAACACTTCGCCATCGGGGTCTATGATTACCCAGGCGCTTTGAGGTAATTTACTCATCTCAGGGTCCGCTCCTTCCAACTCTCAATATGTCTCTGGTGTAGGATGCCTGAGAAGTAACCCCCACGCGCTTAAACCTGGATGCGCGCTGTGATGCTCTCTAAGATGGAAATTCTGTCCATCAGATCAATGCACACCGAACACAGTTGCTCCCCAAGCTCGCAGGTCGTTAATGCTCTATCCTTGGGCACATTCTCAGCCTGCGGACCAGCTGGCATTAGAATTGGGCCGAGCCTGCTTGCCAGTTGGGAGATGTCCTTATCCAGCGTTTGGATAGCAACGTCAATCTTGTTGATTTCCCCTTGCACTGGAGATGGTTTTGTAGTTGCTTTAGTTTCCATAGATTTCACCTCCTTTTCGCTTTTGGTATTCTGCTATCAGTAGCCATATGAAAACCCCCGCGGTGAAGAATACGAACGTTTCTTTCGTCGCCATGCCGAGACAGAGCAGGATCGCCACGAGCCACCATCGGCGCCACAGCAAGGCGGCGACACAGGCGAACTCCAACGCCGCCACCACGGTATCAATATGCCACGGCAAGATGCCGATGAACCAACCCATGCTCGATACGCACACCGACGCGCTCAGAGCCGCTACACGCCAGTCCTTTTGAAAAGCGAGTCCGATGTACCAACCAGCCACGCCGATGGTCACCACGCTTATTAGCGCGAGTCTCGTCCACCTTTCCTGGTAGGTTGCACCCGGAGTATGAGCCAGCAGGTACGGAACTAACAACCGGTGTGCCTGGGTCGGGATGTTGAGTTTTGGCCCCAAACCCCGGTAGTAATCAGCCTGAGTCTCCATTTGCTGTGCATCATACCTATCCCGGAACCGGGTCGGGATGGGCAACCAGAATGGCGGGTAGGCCGCGAGGATTGTCACCACGACCGCGAGGACAAGGGCGAGGATGTAGGGGAGTTTATTCATCGTCATTTATCACCTCTCAAAATAATTTCCGCTTACCCCTTGACAAATCCTAAAACCTGTGCTATGTTCAATGCGTTGCTTCGACCAGCACTAATAAAGGCACAAACTCCCCCGGTCGAAGCGGGGGTTTCTTTTAACCGAATAAACGCAAAGTACTGCCAACAGTCTTTGCGTTTTTTTAATTTGGGAAGCCCGGTATGCAGCGACCATCATCTGGAAGATGCTCTGGTGAGGACGGGACAAATGAGACGACCAATCCCACCCGCCCAATAGGTAGATAGCTTCGACCGCCGGCAGCTTCTGTCCGTAACCACCCGGACGCTCTCTCGGTAAATACCACCTTACCGTTTGAAATCCTCTATTTGTCCTCATATCAATCACTCATTCCGCCATCGGGTTTATTCTTAGTCTTTGTTTTCATTTCCCGCGTAGCCGCCACCGACGACCTGAAAATCTCTCTTGAAAACATACGTCTATCAGCCATATCGAATCTCCGATCTTATGTATACAAACGTGTAGTAATAATGTAACTAATTTCAGACATCCATGACCCTTGCCCCAGTTCCTATCGGGCAAATTTCGCGGTCTCAGCCTGTATTTTTTTGCGACACATATCATTTACCAACAGCCTTGTACCACGCTCTCACCACTCCAGGACTGCACGGGCACCGCCAATGCTTCACCCCGTCCCCGTCCCACCACATACGATTTACCCACTCCACCGATGGCTCGTGACCACAGCCACCACAGGGCAGGAGCTTGCGCCCCGGTTCAGGCTTCTCAGTCTTGCCCTTGGGCCGCTTGGGTCGGGGTTGCGGCTTGGCCTTGGGCTGACCCAATGTCTCGCGGTTTGCCGCCAACTGGTTTTGGACAAGCTGGGCATATTCTTTCTCACTGAACCTATCCGCCATCAGCCACCTCATCCGGGACCAGCATTAACTCATAGTGCCAACCAGGCATGGGTTTGCCGGGACAGTCAGGGCCGGGGTCATAATAAGCTTCTGGTGGCCCTTGCCAGTTGCCCGGTTTTTCGTACCACTCACTGAGTCCACAAGTTCGAGGGTCGAAACAGCAGCCGCCGCAATCCTTGCTTATCTCTACCTTCACCGCCTCCGGGTCGAGGGCGGCGAGGAGCGTGGCGGCGGTGTCGAGGTCATAAACTGTAGCGTATTCCCTCCACCCGGATATTGAAGGCTCCGTATCGACGTGTTTATGTAGGTTGATTATGTAGTGCCCATTCCAATGGGGGCCGCTGACTATACATCTCAACCCCATCCCCTCCGCCCTCTCCCTCAGTTCTGTGAGCCTGTCGGTGTCGGTCATTTCGCCTCCTGCACCCGCCACGAGTCGGGGTATTCGCGGGGGAATCTATACATTAATAATTCCCGATTACAGCAATCGAGGATGTTTGCCTTGGCGAACCGCTTCGCCTTGACTGATTTATCTTTTAGCCATTCCAGCGTCGCCTCGCTCACGGGCCGCGCGTGGGGGCCGGAGAGACCGCCTATAACGTGCCATACATCCGGTAATACATAACTTGGTGGCCCACCAAATCGGGGCTCGTGCGAAATCCATACATGACTCCAATCGGTGCCATCCCCTCGATTTAGGGCTTTGTCAATTTCAACTATCCGTTTCTCCAGTTCCTCATTGTTCGTCGCGGTGAACCCACACCACACATTCTCCGGCCATTCCACAAGCCCGTACCACTCAGGGCGCTTGGTCAGCAGTAGTATGATGTGGTCGGGGTTCAGGAGGGCGAAGCGAACCATCTCGGATGCTATTTCAAATGGTCTATATTTGTGTCTGTCCGGAAATTCTAATTTGATATGTGGGGGGAAATCTATTGGGACTGTCAAGCCCTGGGTATCATACCACCACCAAAGCCCCCCGACATCGCCCATAAAATTCAGCGCAATCAACAATCGGCTCCGCTTACCAACCGCCTTCACCATCTCCGGCCTGAATGTCGGTTGCGTACCATAGGGGTATCCCTTATTATGCCGCAACCGTCCTTTAATAGTTTTTTTGGCCCAACAATCATTAGCGCAGGCGCATATTTCAGTAGTATGTAGACAGCCCGAACAGATGTTGTAGGCTTTCCCTTTACGCCTGATTAAATGCTCGGCCTGTTCGAGATAGTCGATGCCGCTGTCATGAGGTTGCTTGTTCATTAGTCTCTCCCGTTCGGACCATTAATATAAGTGCATCTACATACTGCCCAATCCCCTTAGCTTCTTTTGATTTTGTCATTTTCGTCTCCAATAGATTAATTTGCATTTCCCCGACCAGTTACCGTTCTCCACCTGTCACGTCAATGTGCAGCGCGAAGTCCTCGCAACTTGACACGACCACGCTGAATGTCGGTTGTCGAGTTAACAGGACGGGCGTTTCCATACCTATCCTGCGCACCAAACTTTCAGCCAATATTACGTGCGCGCAGACCCCCCGATGCCCGCACGCCTCGCACTGCATCACGTAAATTTCTTTTTTTATTTGACCCTGCATCGTATCCTCCATCGTTAAGGTTTCCAGATTAACCACACGCCTTGATACTCCCGAAAGTGTCCCGTACAAGGGTCGACAATACCGTTAATTTATGGTATAATTGCGTTATGAAATGATGAGAATTTGTCGGAAATGTGGAAAGCGAAATGCAAGAATGAGTAAAGGGCCAGCAGTATGTAAAGTATGTATGACGCATCTGGCTATTTGCCCTATTTGCAAACGTCCATTTGATAAAGTGAAAAATATAAATCAAGTATATTGTTCCATGAAATGCTGGGGAAAGTCGAAGACTGAGGAAAGGATAACCGTAAAATGTGATTATTGCGGTAAACTCACAAAGAAACGACCGTGTGATGTGTGGCCTGGGAAACTTCATTATTTTTGTAATCAGGAATGTACCCACGCTTGGAGACGCCATAATCTTCCTTACGGTGCATCTAACCCTTGTTATAAAAGGCGCTCTGTTAATTGTGCGATTTGTGGGAAGGAATTGCTTAGAACGCCATCGCTGATAAAGAGGAATAAACATAATTTCTGTTCCGTAAAATGCAAAGCGATTTGGATGAGAGATTCCGGGCATTGTAATGGAGAAAAGAATTTCCATTGGAGAGGGGGTTATTGCCCTTACTATGGCCCGAATTGGTTGCAGCAAAGACGAAATGCACGCCACCGCGATAATTATAAATGCCGACATTGCGGAATAACTGAAGCTGAATTGGGGAAACAACTTAGTGTTCACCATATCAAGCCGTTTAGGCTTTTTGGGATTAAGAAATATCTTGATGCTAATACTCTCCATAATCTTATCTGCCTTTGTGAAAAATGTCATTTAACCGTTGAGCGCAGGAAGGTGACCATAAAAGCCAAACCTGCCTGAATTCCCTGCCGAATCCTTCCGTTTGAGCTAAATCTATCGTTGGAACTCCGAATTTTGCATCTAACCATTTCGCCGTGCGATCCCGGATTACCCAAAAGCCTCGTCCTTCTACCCATACAACACTATTCATTGGAAATAGTCGTTCTCCTTCTCTCGATACCGCCGCCGTGCGCTCCCGCCCCTCCGCGACGGCTTGCCAGTCTATCCGATGCCCCGTGGCTGTGATATTCCCGCATTCGGGACCATACGTGGTTATCCGGTGAACGGTCGGCCCGGTCAGTAGGTTCGTGACGATGAGATAGGCTATTATTAAGACTCTAAGCATTATGCCTCCTTCAATCTTGCAACGTCCCCTCTACCCACCAGTCCCAGAACCGCATCCACAGACGCAGGGGGTAGGCCAGTAAGCGCAGCATGTATTTCACTCAAGCCA
>Ga0307377_10001708_pt1 | contig 27013 bp, 31 predicted proteins | sample TR3MG_FD_202535 | JGI IMG/M metagenome (GOLD analysis project Ga0307377, IMG submission 202535) | Soil microbial communities from Risofladan, Vaasa, Finland - TR-3 | ecosystem: Environmental > Terrestrial > Soil > Coastal area > Acid sulfate soil | place: Finland: Risofladan, Vaasa | collected... | reverse complement strand
CCCGCAAGCCTCATCCTGCTGGGAAGGACCCGTAACGTAAATACTTGTTATCACTGCATTTATACGCTTTATTTGATTATATTCTGGCACAAAGCCCATTATGCTAAATACCTCTAAATACATCTAACTCATTGTTTTACATAGTTTTACAGCGTTTCTGTTATGTGTTTTAACTTGCCTGTTTTCGCCTTCGAGCCTCTAATCGACGGTTAAATGAGGCGCACCATACAGCCTCTGCACTCTTTCTGAACGTTACTTTGCCCCGCTTCTTTGCAATCTTTACCGCATCTTTGACGCTGGAAGCCCATAGCTCACTCAGCACTAATGGCGTAAGTCCAGCCTCAATCGCTTTGTCCCAGACAGAAGCAAAGCTGCACAACTCCTTTAATCCTTGAGGTGATGTCGGGAAATGAGGAACTTTGAGCTTCCTGAATATCTCTGCGCCGAATTGTTTTGCCTCGTCACTGTAACGAACCTGATTGCCGCCCAGTGCGTTGTTCAGGAACTGCTCAATCTCACTATCAATAATCGACGGGGGTGGGTTGCCCGAACGTCCTGTCTGTTGTTGACCCACCCCAGCGTCGGTTTCGGTCGGCTTATCGGTTTCGGTATCGGAGGGGTGGCGGTCGGGGGATGGGTGGTTTCCCTTCGCCTTGCCCTCCTCCCTGAGTTGCCGAAGCTGCTGGTCCTTTCGCTCTTGCCTTTGCTCTTCGGTCATGCTTTGCCTTGTTCTTGCGCCAGCCGGTTGCGTTTTCTTTTCCGGTTCCGGTTTATTATTTTTCTTTTTATTATTATCTTTCCGGTTTCGGTTACCGTTTACCGTTTCCGTTTTTTTAAAGGAACCCCGAACTTCCCCGATTTCCCCCGATTTTCCCCGACCGCCGCCGACTCTCGCCAATTTTTTCTTTTCTCTGGGCTTTTTGCTCCCGCTGCTCTGAGCTGGTCCCGGTACAAGATTGTCGTCAACCGGCCCATAATCGGGCACCGGTACGTATTCAATTAGACCTATCTGTTCCAACTCGTCGAGTATCTTTTTGCATTCAACAACTTCTTTTTTTAACCATTTTGCAATTAACTTTCTTGACGCCGGTTCGTACCCATCAAGTATGTATCCTCGGTAATTTTTGCTCTTCTTTGCTGCTATTCTTACGAGTTTGCTATATGCTGTGTGTAGTGCATCCATATTTGGACTTTCATCACACAAACTTAATTGCTTCTCGTAATGGACACCCTCATCTGTTTTTGGCGCAACATAATCTCGCCTGTACTCGAGGGGCCACTCGTAATAATGACCGAATTTGTCTTTTACTTCAAATCGTTGTGTGAAACGGAATATGTGATATACCTTTTTTGTCGGTGCCTTGGTTCTCCTTGCCCTGACCGGTATGGCCTTTTGTGCCCCGGTCTTTTTTGCCCTGACCTTCTTTTTCGGTGCCGGTTTCTTTTTAGTTTTTTTCTTAGCCTTCGCCACTTGTGCCATAGGTATCCATAGCCTCACCGCTTAACGCCTTTAATACTCCAATCGCCTCTTCACAGTCGCCGCTTTTCGGCGGACTGCCGCACATGCCCAGGACATACTCGAGCGCGGCTTTCGCAACCGTTAGAGCCTTATGCTTATATGCACATCGCATGTCCCCCTGATGCTCCCTGCAAACGGTGGGTTTATATACATACCCGTATTTCTGCTGTATTAGACAAACAGCCAGTCCATCTTTTAATTTAAGCATTTCGCAGGGCTTGCCGCCGTCTTCGGATTCACCGCTTTTCGCCCGCCGATTCAATTCCGGGATACCCTCAAAGTTGCCGTTTTTCCAGAAAGTCCGCCCGACGTCTATACAGCAATTGCCGCATTGTTTACATTCAAAACCCATCGCCTTTTGTTTATCCATTGAATAGCCCCTCTCTGCTTTCGTTTACCAAAAGCACTTCTTTTGCCTTTTTCTTATTAAACTTACCCCGCTTATTCTGATTTGCCAGCGACTTTACCCTGGGTATCTCAATTCGGCTCCATCCCGGGTATAGAGTATTCAATTCAGGCTCATCGTAATAACTGACTACCACCCTCGATAACGTAAACTTTTGCAGCATTTGTGCTAACCGCTGATGGTCGCCATCTTCGAAATCATGAATATATTTCGCCCCTTTTTTCAGATACGGCGGGTCGATATATATGGCCGTCCCCTTCCTGTCGTCGATTTTGCCTAATATCTCGAAGGCATCCCGGCGCAGAATAGTCACGTTTCGAAGCCTCTGCCTCCAGGCGGGTATCGATTCGGTTACTGACTTGAACCGTTTTGCCGCATGGCCGCCGTTTGCCGTGTACCTCGCACAAAAGCCCTGGTTATAGCTTTGCGTGCCGGCAACACCGTTACGCCCCAGCCATGAGCACAAAAAGTAATCATACGCCCTATCCAAATCAGGCTTGCTTTCCGGCGTGAAATACCCCCTGCTTTTGTACCGCTGAGCCGCCTCTTTGTGGAGCTGCTCGTCCATCATTGTTCGCCGCAGTTTTCGATATAGTTGTGAACCGAGTTTGGTATCCTGAATAACTTTTGCCAGGTTAATCAGTTCGGTGTTAAGGTCGTTTACGGTTTCCATCACACACGGCGGTTTTGCCATAAGGACCGCCATTGATCCGCAGAACAGCTCCCAGTAAACCCGGTGAGGCCCGAGCGTCTCGACTATCTTGGCCGCCAGATTTCGCTTGCCCCCGAACCACGGCGCAATCGCCCTAATTTTCATCTGAGATACATCCATCGCCTTCACCGCTTAAAAAATCCCGTTAGCCTTCGATATGAGGCAGTCCCCTTATCGCCTTTATGACGTTCTCGATTTCGGGTGTCACCCTTAAAAAAGCCTTCAGTTTTTCCCACTCCGCAGGATTTGTCGCCTTAAAATTCTCAATCCCCTGTACGATGCTGTCTGTAGTATTGTAATACATCGCCTCTTTGCTTTGGGCTGTTTCAAGCTGGGGCTTTACCTTTTTCCATGCAGCAAAAGCGCCGCCTGCCGCAGTTACAAAAGGCAGCAGCCACGGGAAAAAGACTGACAATGCCGCCCCGGCGCTTATGGCTCCTTCCGTTGCCGCCTCGAATTTCGCCGTGCTGTTCGGGTCAAGCTTGTATTGCTGCTGCCCCTGGTCGTTTACTGTCTTTTGACATCCCGCCAACAAAATCACCATCATCATTAATGTCATCCACTTTTTCATTTCTGTTTCTCCTTAAACTTTCAACCTGCCTTTTAATTTTTTCTCTCGGCGAACACCCGCCGATTACAGTCCCTGATAAAAGCAATATCCGCATCCGTCTGCGGCTCTATGACCCTGTGAATATACAAGTGCACAATCCTTTTGGCCCCCGCCCGCCTTTTCAATTCCCGCCTGATCCTGTCCTTTTCATCAGGCCCGATACTATCAATCCGCCATATAAGAAGCTCTTTGTCCCGCCGCTGCTCTTGGGCGTAGGTGGCCGTAAAGCAGACCACCCACTCCTTCGGTCCTTCCCGCTGGACATACCAGCACGAATCATCTAATGCGAATTTTAGAATCGGCTCGGTCATTCTATCCCCGGAAGTTTTTCCTGCTTAGGCTTAATTGTTATCTTTAACTCTTCGCCGTCGGCGGCCCAGTCGCCGAGTCTTTCGCCCTGTCCGGTTGTAAATTTCAAATCGCCCAGTTTAATGCTCGTGCCCTTTTCTCCCATTTTGACCTCTTTAATTTTCCCCGTTGTCGCTATTTTCTTTGTAGCCATTGCTTACACCGCCTTTCTTAAAAAATTCAATTAATTCTTCACTAACAAATCTGATATCACCGCCGCCCGGTGCACACGCATCGGGCTCGAATGTCCTTGAAAACCGCTCCAGTAAATCTCTAAGGTCTTTCGGCTGGACCTTCATCTCCATCAGGGCCTGACTTTGTATATAACTATCCATAGTATTCAATAGTGATAGGCCCGGTGGCATCGGCCCTAATACGAAAAAACCCATCGTCTCTTCCATGCTGATAAAGTCCGTCATTTCCCCCCTCCCTGTTTATCAAAGTGGCGCATCGCCGCATCGAAAGCCTCTCCGGCTAGTCCCTGGCTTTTTAATTCGGCGGCATGTCGGACCCGGGGCGGCAGGTAGCCGATGCAGACCGGGGGCGCTTCCTGTATAATTTTTTGAGCGGATATTTCCTGCCCCTGAGAAATGTCAACTTCCATGTTTTTCATTGCCTAATCCTTTAGTATGTCTTGCGTTTACGCAGCTCGAAAAAACCTTTATGCTGCGGAAACTCCGCTTCGAATTTTCGGGCATATAACGCCGTATAGTTATTGTTAAGATTAAATTCCCCCCGTGTCTTCATTGCAAAATTGAATCTTATATATTCCCAGACCGCCTTGGCGCCGTAATGCTCGAAGCCGCTGCTTATGACTCTGAGCGTCACGGCCTTAAATGCGTTCCACACCTGCGGGTTTTCGGCGTCGAATTTCTCGAACGCCTCGGCGAGTCTGTCCGTATCGAAAAGGGTTTGCTGCATAACGAATCCCTTCTGTAAAAAAAAACGATGGCGGCGGCAGTTTTTGGAGGTGACTGAGCCTAACCTTTCAATTAGTTAGTTAGTTACTCGCCTCCGCCTATTCACTTATTATTGCAGGGCGGTCTAAAAACCGCCCTTGTCCGCTGTCTCCGGACTGTCACGCCGACAAAGTTTTGATTGATTGCTGATTATTGACGTTTTGGCAGCAATATTGTGAGCCGCATAAGCGGATTCTCTCAAAAAAAGGGCCGGGTTGCGGAGGGAGAGGAGAGAGCGAAATTACCCGGCCCTTCGGTATCTCGATAAAAGCCAGAACCGAAACTCAGGTCCTAGCTTCGGAGGAGGGTGATGAAAAGCTAAAATTGCGGGCGAGGTTGGGAGGGAGGGGGTGGAAAGGGCCTCGCCCTGGTTATTAAGTATTTATTGCAAGTCGGCGGCTGAACTGTCCATGTTCTAACCCTGCATATTCTGCTGAGCCCCCGCCGGCTGGTAAATTTAACGGCTGCCAACAGTGCCGGTTGTAGCATAATAAGTATCATAATCATTTCGCCGTGTCTGATAGCAAGTCTCACTACATATATTATGGGACTTTATACATTTTTAAGACATAAAGTAGAAAAAGTCCCATTTACACTTGCAACCAGCTTAAGTTCTTCAATATTCTGATAAAACCTCGCTGTTGTTTCGATGCTGCTGTGCCTCATGAGGGTTTGGATCTCTTTCAGATCGTAACCCGCCGCCTTCATAGTCTCTGCAAAAGTCCGCCGCAGGTCGTGAAAACTCTTCGGTGATACGCAGGCTTTTTTCAACAGGGCCTTAAAATCCCTGTCGAAATTGCCCCACGGACACAGTTTCTTACGAAAATACATCTTTCCCTGTTTTTTCAAGGCCATCTGTTTCTCGTAGTATTTCGGCTTAACGCATAAATACGGACATTCCGACCGAAGGCTTTTAATCGCTGCATGAAACGGCACAACAATATCGGGCATAACGATATTTTCCGGCATCGGGGCATACGCCATCTTGCGGTTCTTGATACGCCACGCCCACGTCGTCTCGGTGTCCTTCTTCGGCGTTATCAAAGCATACTCCTCGTCAAAGTGTAAATCATTCCACACAAGGTTTAACGCCTCGCCTTCCCGCAGGCCCATCAGTCCGAAACATATAAGCACTTTCCATCGCTGACCGGCCACGTTGAGCATGCGTACCAGTTCATCGTTTCGGTAAGACGGCATCTTCCTGTCGACTACCGTCATGTCCCGTAGACCATCAAACGGATTGTCCTCGACGTACTTGTGCCGTTTGGCCCAGTTAAAAAAGTCCCTGATGTGCGTTACGTACAGATTGACCGTTTTTGCGACCCTATCGCCCTGCCGCAGCTTCTTTTGATATTCTTCGCAGTGCACCAAATTTGCCGCCTTTACATCGAGTTCCGGATACGGCCAGTATTTCAGCGCCCTTTTTTTACTGTCGATAGTTGACTCGGCGTAATCGCCGACGCTAAGGTATTCTTTGAACAATTCTACAACCGGCTGCATAGTAGCCACCTCCTTTCGTTGTTACAACCGGCACTTATTGGCCGGCTGATTATAACTCTCTCGGTGGCTGGCTGCAAGCCGATATGTTATGTTTCACATGGCTTTTCGCTCTATGAACTTTCCAATGAACCATAAATTTTATTGTCTTTTCGGTCCTTCGTCCGCCGCTGTTTTATCGGCCTGGGCCGGTACGTTTAGACCGCTTAATCCTTTTTTTTGTTGGAAAAACCGCTTTTCTCCGCCGTCGTCTGCCCTTTTCCCGCTTCCGTCGCTCGTGTTCGCTCCGTCATTTTATCCGCCTTTTAAAAAACTGCTACTATTTTGGGAATTATGCCGCCAATCTTTTCAATAAGCACCGCACACCCTTCGCGTATTCTTAATCGCCTGACCTCATCTGAGTTATACAAATTGACTCTTTTAATTATTGTGCCCTCAAGCTGAATTGGCTCTAATTCTGCGATAGGTGTTTTTTTGCCCTTCTTTCCAGTTTGAATTATTATTGCTTTTACCGTTGTTCTTGCCTGTGCTGACGGAAATTTATATGAAACACACCAGTTCCAGTTTCTCCCGTCAGTTTCTGAAATCGATTGCTGGTATAGTTTATTTACTTTTATAACCATCCCGTCAATCCAGTAATCCAGTTGTACACGCTTATCTGTCCATTCCATGCAAATATTAATCGCAGTCTTTATATCTTTTGCTTTCCGGGCGTGCCTGTTGACGCAAAAGCCTGAATTGTTTAGTTTTATCAGGCGTTCCCATTGATTCTCGGCAAATATTTCCGAGCATTCTCCCGTATCGAATGCAAAAAAAGCAAGTCTTCTATCTGCGGTTATTTGGGGGGTTTTCTGTTGCAACGACCCTGACGCTGCGTTTCTCGGATTTGCAAAGGGCTTTTTCCCGCTTTTTTTCCGATGCTTGTTTAATTCCTCAAAAACCTTTTTAGGCATATATACTTCGCCCCTAACTTCGAGCACATCGGGCGCTTTGCCTATAATCTTTGAAGGAATAGTCTTTATCATTCGGGCGTTGGCCATTACATCATTTCCTGTTTCGCCGTCGCCGCGGGTCGCCGCTCTGACAAGAATCCCTTTTTCGTATCTCAGATTAAGTGCTAATCCGTCTATTTTCAATTCTACGACATATTCTGTCCGGCCTAATCCCTCTGCCCATTCCCTCATCGCATCGACATTGCTATAAACGCTGTTAATGCTCAGCATCGGCCTGCCGTGCCTGACTTTTCTAAATCCCTTGACCGGTCGCCCCGAAACCCTCTGCGTGGGCGAATCTTTTGTTACAAGCACCGGGTTTTCCGCCTCCAGGGCCTTTAATCTCGCAAAGAGCCTGTCGTATTCGGAATCTAAAATCTCCGGCCTGTCGGCTGAATAGTAAAGATAATCATGCCGCCTAATCTGCTTTTTCAGGGCTTTTATTTGTGCCTTTGCCGTCATTTTTACCGCCGTTTAAACTTTTTCTTGACTTTCGCCCGTCTTTATGCTAAAATCCGGCCATTCCCGCCTTAAGGAAGAGGCCACCGTTATTATCAAAAAAGCCCTGCGGTATGGATAGCCGATTGAGTTTCGACGTGAAAACCGGCAGGGCTGGGTTATGCGGTTTATTGATTAAACATAATATACTCAATGTACTATCCATAATGCAAATTCTACCAGACAGGTAGTGGAGTTGTCAATAGAAAAAATGTAAGATTTTCGCTAATTATGTAAAATATTTGTCAAATAATAGGTTTACAGCTTGAAAATGGGGGTTTATAAGTAAAAAATATGGAAAGAAACGGTCAAAAAAGTTTGAATGTTAATATCGATGCCGCTCTTTACGACAGTTTTTCCGAACAAACAGACGAAAGAGGTCAGACAAAGTATCGTGCTGTTGAGGGGGCGTTACGGGCCTTTATAGCCCTGCCCGCCGAGGTCCAGACCCAGCTTATTTCAGACCGCGAGAAAGATACTTATTCTATTCTGGTTCAGGGCTTGGTTGATTCTGAGATACAGAAACACCTTGACAAGCTTGGCCCCGTGAAAGAAAAATTTCTCGCTCTTTTAACACAAGCAACATCGCTAAAGCCTCCAAAAAAGTAAGTTTGTCAATTTCTCTATTTTGATTCATCTTTCCCTTCGCTGTTATAAGCTATTGTAATCAAATAACTTGCCGTCCCGGCGTTTCTCTTTTTGAATAAATGAAACTTCCGCAGATGTGCCAATATTATACAGAAAGGGAAAAAAAAAGTTCTTTTTTTCATATTTTTATTAGTTTTTTTCTAAAAGCTTGACAACCCCCCTTTTGCCCCCTATAATTAACCTCAGAAAGAGAGTAAATAATGCTGGAGAATGTCCTCGATAAAATCGCTGATTTAGAGCAAAATACCGGTCTTGATATTTTTTCCGTCCTTTTGGCTGCCGTCATAATCGCCGCTATAATATTGATTTTTAGGTGGGCGTTTAAGTAATTTTTCGATTAACTTTTTTTTAAAGGGTTTGATTATGTATACTAAAAAAAATATTTTTTTAATCGCCTGTTTTGTCCTTTTTTCTGTTGTTTCAAACGGTCCTGCTCGCTCACACCGTTTATGGACGGAGCAGCAAATTAAAGAGCGCAACGATGCCCGCGAAAGAAGTGCCGAAATCCGGGAAAAGAGGCTTGCCGAATTCGAAAACAGGCAGACCGAGCGCAGGGCCCGTAATGAGCAAAAGCAAAAAGAAGAAGCCCTTGAATCCCAGCGCCCGGCCAAACCCGTCAGGCAGACCACCGCCGCCCTTGTCATGCGTATCTCCAAACTCGAGCAGCAGGTCGAGGAACTCTCCGATATTGTCGAATTTTGCCTGGATCGTATTTCCGCCCTCGAAAATCCAGTTGAGCAGAAAATTAAATCTCAGGAAAATCCAGAGGAGCTTATTGTCCCGGGCAAGATGAAGACCCTGCCCGCCGGTGTTCGCTAATATCTCCCCTCTTTGCACCGCCACTGCGGCGTCGTTAATTGGGCCTGTATCCCGCAGCAATAGTGTGGGCACTTATAACCGCCATTACACGCTATACATATCATACGATGTTCGAGGTATTGTTTTTCATCTATTAATGGTGTTGAAGGCTTCTCTTTAAGAACACCTTTTAATACCTGTAAATAATCTCTTTGCATTTGAGAGATAGTTGGTGGTTGAATTTGTTTTTTTTTGACTGCTCTTTCAGATGGAATTAGAATTTTCTTCTCTTCTAATAATATTGACGGATTTGGTCGTGGACGCTTTTTTCTTCTCTCTTCCTTCTTTGATAGTATGCGTATTTCTACTCCAAAAAGACAACACCATATTTTTTTGCCGCTTGCGTGAATACATCCACTACACTCAGAGATTTGTTGAGTTGTAAATATAGGAATTGTTTTTTTGTTGCAATTCATTCGTATATCCGAATTTTTCCAGTATTTCCGCACACACCATGTAAAAATGGTCCATAATTACATGCAAAATTTTCTTGTGTATTTGGAGCAGCTCCAGAGGCTTCAGTACAAGACTCTCCTTCTTGATAATAATATCTGCCGTGAAATTGGCTATACCAATATCCAGTTTCATGCCATCCTTCTTCACAGTCCATGTATTCATCATTGTAAAGACTGGCTTTTATTATCATATATCCAGTGGAATAGATAAAAAGATCTACATATAATTCATCAAAATAATATATCCGAGAAGCCAAGGGTGCTGAACACGACCATTTACAATCAGATAACGCATACCAATATACTTTCCCCCAATCACCTTTTTGATATCCTTCAAAACAACACCAATCAGACATAAAATCATAGTAATTTACAAGTGTTAGATATGTTCCATTTAACGCAGATGCAACACTTGAAGTTTTATAACTTGTTGGATTTGGTGGATTATAGCCCCAATTTACACAACTACAATCTGTGAAATCATAAAGATATGCTAAAACATCTACTTGAGGATATCTACAACAAGCGTCTGGAATTTGTATTGAAAATTTTCCAGTAGCGGCATTTATACAGCCATAATATGTATCCGCACAACCCCCAGGATTTGTTACTTTTACCTGTCCTTGATGTACTCCTTCTGTTTCGATACAGGCCCAATATACACACTCTCGATCAAGACATCCAACACAGCCACTTAAAGTTTCATGCTCAAAAACAACTATTCCTATAGGATGTACACAGCCTTCTAATACCGCCATAATTATCTCACGTACAAATCTTCCATTTTTGGAAACCTTCCATGGCATACCAGGTACTTCCAATCTTTTTTACCATAATCGGATCGCCAGCGGCAAGATGTCGAAAACAATCACTTAGAGCTGAACCCGAAGGCGACACATTGCAAGTTACAGTTATCTCAGTACCTGTGGTATTCACATCTAAATAACAAACTATTGTCTGCCCCGCTCCTGCAGCTACCTTGCAAAAAGCTCTTCTAACCTCTTGTCGTTTTATCGGTATACCGACCCAGCGTCCAGTACCCGCATCGTCCTGCCACTTAAAGGCTTTCATTCGATTGCCCGTTACAAGCTGAGCTACGTATCCTGGTTCTGGATCATTTTCTTCAAGATTAAGCACTACAACATTAACGGCGTCCTTATCGTCAAACTTATCGTTACCGGTCTCATCGTCCCATTCCGCGTTATCGAGTGTCTGCTCATAACAATTATAAAGACCATCACCTGTTGCAACAGATTGCACCTCGAAGATTTTAAGCTGTACGCTGCACCCGCCGCCGGTCGCCTGCACGGGCCTCAAAGGCTGCTTGTTCTGCTCGGCCTTTATCTGCTCGATTGCCGCCTCGGTCTTCTCTATCTTTCTGGCAGCCACCGTCGGCGATGGTGTGCCTGCCGTCCCGCCTCCCCTGCCGCCTCCTCCGCCTCTGCCGAATATCCCCCCGATATCCAGTTCCCCGAAGTCCGTCCTTATAGTGGTTGTCGGCCTGGCCTCGAAGCTCCAGCTTATGCTGGTTACCGCCGTCGCCGCCGCCCCGACGTTTGCCGCGTCGCCCCCTTCGACCATGTACCCTATGGGTATCCCCTTGTCGATGTTGCGTATGGTAATCTCTATCTTGTTGCGCCTCTTGCCGTACCATGCAATCGCCGCCGCTAATGCCGCCCGCATCCTTGCCCTGTCGTCTCGGACGACGTTACTGCTGCCGCCGTACATTATGCACTCGCCGTCGGCGTCCACGTCTATTATGGTATCGGGCGTCACGTACCACAGCTCCGCTCCGGGGATGTCTATTACCTTGACCCGCTGGTTCTCGTAGTCGCCGAACCGATGGCTCATCTGTACGAACGTATCGGTCTCGATAAATACCGTCGCTATTATTTTGGTATAGTCTATCCCCTCTTCGGCAATCAGGTCGGTATGTATACCGTCCTCTGCGCCGCTGAAGTTTTCCTTCGCCGCCATATACGCCGGGCGGAACTTCATCTCGAACGCCATTTCGCGGCTAAGCGGCCGCACCGACCCGCCCGACAGCTTGGGATTGCCCTCCTCATCCACCGTTATGAACTGCTCTGCGTACTGGTACTTGCCGTCCTTGTCGAGGACCAGCACGAACATCTTCCGGTATTCCGGCTCGGCGTCGGTGGGGTTTTTGTCGGTCGCCGTCCCCGTCGAGTAATCGTAGCCGACTAAAAACGGCAAAAACGACAGGAACCTCTTATCGACGTTGTAATATACCGCCTGCTCGAGGAGGTTCGGATTGCCGATTGAATTCAGCAGCTCCCCTATTTCGCCCTTGTCGTTGAGCCGCGGATTGACTATGTGGGTCTCCGTCTCGTCGTTTGTTATGTCAGTCGCTAACCAGTTCCAGTTGCGCGGTATGCGGAAGGTGGTAAACACCCGCTCGAACCGGTCGACCGCCCTGAACTTGTCGTTTAGCTTCTTTTTCTCGTCCTCGTCGAGTGCGCCGTAACCCTCCGTTTCCTTCGCGGCGTCCTTGTAGGCGGTCTCTTCGGCCTCCGACCACCCCTTCTCTAACAGCCCGTCGATATACCGCAGGCTGCACGCCGATTTCATCCTCTCCCCGCGTATTATCAGTTCGTCAAAGGTATGGCTTATGTCCTCGGATATATTGACGTTGATTGTCGCCGGGTCCTCCCACATATCGACGTACGCCTTCCACTGGCTTTTCGGCATCGTAAAATCGCCGAACCCTATTGGCTCATCCAGCAGCGAAAGCGGTATTATATAAACGCCGTCGCCCCTTATCTCGTACGTCCATCCCATCCCGCGGCTCCTGTTCATAAGAACGTTGAGCGCCCCCCGCAGTGTCATCGAGTTGAAATCGTAAACCCCCTTCATCAGGTCCATCGCTTCATAGAGTTCGTCCGTTACCTCCATTTTGAACGACGGGAAGATGTCCGCCTGGTATTGGGCCAACAGGTACCGTATTATGGCAAGGTTGCTCCATACCTCGCCCGCCTTTGCGAAGATATGGCTCAGGTTATTGTCCGGCCCGCACTCGACCATACTGGTCGACCGGTTTCCGATGATATTGCCGCCGTGCGTATGCCTCTGGTTGAAGGTCGGCAGCCAGCCGAGCTTCTTGGCGTCGCCGCCCGCCACCGGCTCCACCCACGCCCCGTCTAATCTGGTCTCTAACAGCCAGTCAAGGCTGTGCGCCCGAAGTACCTGGTCGCTTGTGTGTATTGTCTCGCCGCCGCTGAGCCGCCTGCCTAATAATTTGAAGCTCTGCGCCGGTATTACCCCCGTCCATAATATCGCCTCTTCGGGCGTATCGTTGCTTTGGGTGTCCCCGTCCATTATATCAATGAGCCGGCTTCGAATCTGCACATAGCAGTATGCGAAGCTCTCCGGCGCGGTATTGACCATCTCGGTGTAATCTTCCCAGTGGCCCTTGCCGTACTGCAGTTTGAACGTCGCCTGCCCGATGGCCGGCGCCTCCGTATGCACCGCCGATATCGGAGTCCATTCGGGGGCGTAGGTCCAGTCGTCGGCCCACTTCCACTTGTAATAAACTGTTGTCTTGACGGTAGGCAGCCGGCTGCCGTCGCCGCCGCCCGTAAACCACCACGACCATGGTTCGATTTGTACTGTCGCCATAATGTTTCCTTACCTCTACATCGTCTGCGCCGCCCCTCCGGTAAATGCGCGGCCTTCCTGCCCGGCGGGCCCCTGCGTCGAGGCCGTCGCCGTATAAATATCGGTATTAGTGCTGTCGTAGGTGTCCTCCCCGTCCGTCCTCCGCGTCCTGACCAATACCTTCAGCGTGTCCTCGTCGTCGGCGGCATCGGAAAGCCACGACAGGTGCGCAATTGACCTGCCCTTCACCATTGTTATTATGGTGGGCTCGTCTATTGCCGGGTCGGGGTCCGTCCCGTCGTCGGTGAAATAAATCAGCCAGTCAGTCGCCGTGTAGTCGTCGTTAAGGTCGTAGAGATACTGGGCCGTTACCAGTGCCTTGCCCCCCGCCTTCGCCGCAATCTGCACGTTCTGCGGGGCATCGGGCAAAGGCTTCTCCGCGTCGCCAGCCGCGTCGAGTTCAACCCTCCAGCTCCCGATATTCCGAGAGACGAGGTCGTATTTGTTCCGCTTTCGCAGGGTAAATTTATATTCCGCCGCGTATTCGGCCAGTTCCTCCGTCCCCGCCCCGCCGTTATAAAGAAAAGCTGTCTCGTCGGAGCTAAGCGCCTTGCCTTCGAATACCATAAAGTTGTCGATGTCGCCGTAAAACGCCAGGGCCCCGTAAGAACCTTCCCCTACCGCTTTGATTGTCGCTAAGGACGATATAGTCTTCTCTCCCCTGCTCACATTATCAATAAGCAGTTCCACCTGGTTCGTCCCGTAAGAGCGTATAATAACAAATCTCCACGTATTATGGAAAGCCGGCAGCCCCGTCCAAACAACCGGAGCGCCTCCTGCGTAAAAACTTATCGCTCTGCTCGCCCCGTCATCCGATACCGTCATATATTTGGTCTCGCCGTCGCTGAAGATGCTGTTGGGCCGCCCCGGCCTGTAGTCTCTTAGCCGAATCCCGCATGCAATGGTCCACGCAATTATTGCGCCGTTGAGGCTTATCGGTGTAGTCGGCGTGACCTTGTCGCCTTCTCCGTCGTCATATTGAAATGCGGCGTTGATTTTTCCGGCGGTGGTTATAACCGATGTGTTCCGGGTCGATGTCCCCGTATTGCCCTGCCCCGACGTATCTTCTACCGTCTTATTTGCGGCGTTGTCGTTCATTTTGTACTGCAGGATGCAGATATCTCTCAAATCCACCCCCCCCATAATCGCAGCCGCCGTCGTAGCGGGCAGGCTGCTGAACGTCTCCCAGGGAGCTGCGTCGAAGTCCGGCTCGGCGTCTATGCCGCGGTACAGCTCGTATCGTTCGAGGTCGTCGTTGGCCAGACGGTACCTGCCCTCCGCCTCGTTGGGAGGCATAGGAAGGTACTCTTTCGGGTCGTCGTTTAAGGTCAGTCCCTCGGCTATCGACTCGGCGAACTCCGCCGCCTCCGAAGGGCTGTCATTTAGCGTCAGGCCCTCTGAAATTGCCTCGGCGAACTCCGCCGCCTCCGAAGGGCTGTCATTTAGCGTCAGGCCCTCTGAAATTGCCTCGGCGAACTCCGCCGCCTCCGATGGGGCCTCATTTAGTGTAAGGGCCTCTGTTATTGCTACCTCGTAATCAGCCATCTATGCGTCGAAACTCCACTTGATTAAATTATCCATTGACGGGCTGACCGTGGCGTCGGCGACGACTATAAGCCACAGCCACAGGCCCGCCATTTCCCCCGCCGCCAAATCGCCTATATCCAGTCCCGTCGCCTCCGTTGTTCCGGTTGACCACGAAAATCCCGACACCTCCGACGTATCGTTCTCGTCGTCTGCGACGCTGAATTGGTCGGCTGCCGGCGTCTCGGCCGCTATTTTTAAGCCCGGTACGGCGTCGATAGTATCGGAGGCCGCCCCCGCTGCCGCCGTCGTGCCTAATTGCTCGCGTCCCGCCGCCGGGATGGTCAATACGGTATCGGTGCGCTCCGAGTAATAGACTATCTCCCGCAGCGTACCTCCCGACTCGGTAATCCGGCAAAAGCCGCTCTCCGGCCAGTCGGCCAATGAGCCTGTAGTCTCGATGGTCCCTGCGCCCGAGGCCCCTAACTGGCCGGCGTCGCTTACCTGCTGCGTCCCTAATGTTCCCACCCATACCTTTAGGTTTATAACGCCATGCGTAGCGTGTACGGCCTTTACGGCTATACACCGCAGCTTAATCTCCCCCGCCTCACGTTCCGAGTGTGAGACGTTCGATGAACCCACGGCGCTGTTATAAACCGGCACAATCATCACTACCGCCTGCCCCTTAAGGTCGCTGGTGGTATGTCGGCTCGCAATGACGAATTTGCTGCGCTCGTAGCCGCCCGATTCCAATAATTTTGTTTCGCCGTCGGCGATTGCCGTAATCGGTCCCGCCGTCCCCCCGGGAGCAGTCCACCGAAGGCTGTCGCCGTCTATGGTCTCTAAGAACCCCGCACCCTCGCCGTTTGCGCCGCCGAGCCGCTCGATCTTAACGCCCGTTATCGAGCCTTCCAGGAAAAAACCCCGCTGCTCGATGTAAGTAGAGCCTCGGTAACTGCCCAGTGACAAATCCGGGTCGGTCTGGCTGCCGCCGTCGGATTCGGCGCCGGTCAGGAAAAAACCAATAGCATCTGCGTGCCTGTATTCATCCATATACTTCGTGCCCTTCGTTTTAAGTTTTTTCTCTGCGCCTTTGCGCCTTTGCGGGATTCAATTTGTTTTTGTTTTTCTTCGTGCCCTTCGTGTTTCAAAATATCTGTTTAATTACGCGTCCGCCGCCGACAGCGTGTAAGATACCTTGATTGTATCGCCGCTTTCGACCGCCTGGTCTCCGCCGCTGAATAGTCCGGCGCTGAACAGGTTGCCCGCCGAGCCGCTCTTGGTGGAGTCGTCGACGAGGAACGCCCCCTTCATCGTCTCTGTGCCGTTGATACTGAAATCGGCGGTCGCCGAGCTTGCTATGGACTGTCCCGACGCCGCCGAAAAGCTTATGGGTTGGCGCGTAGCCTCGGAATATTCGTCCGCCTCCTCCCATCCGGCGTGGGATGCCATTGTATCGGCGGCGGCGATTGCGCTGTAGTTATCGTCGCGAATAAGGCCGATATACCACGCCGCCGGCTTGCTCTCTGCGCCCAGCATAACGTCGAGGGCAAGGTCGAGCCCCGCGTTCACCACGAGGTTATTTATTTTTTCGCTCCATTTGAGCCTGCCGTCCGGGCCGAAGCATTCGACCCTGAACTTCCCCTTTAATTTGAACTTGTCCTTCATTTTAATTCTCCGTAATTGTTAATTTATGCGTCGTTGCCGAATGGCTGTAATTTACGTCCGGTGAATCCGGGTATCTGACCATAAGCACGCTGAATTCTTTGGCCTGCCCCTCGTTGCCGTCGGTGCCCACCGGCGTTACCCTGAACAAATGTATCTGGCAGTCCTCCAGAAACCGGCTGGGCCATTTCATGTACCCGTCGTTTTCCGGCATGCGGATTCTCTCGACCCAGGCGTCTATATATTCGTCGACGCGGTAGTAATCCACGCCCTCGACTTTGAACCATCCTAACCGCGCCTTGCCGGGAAAGATTTGCATCGGCTGTTCGTCGGCGTCGTCTAAGATTTCGACGATATAGCTCTGGTCGGGGTCCACCGCTAATGTATATTCCGTCGCCGTCGTTTGGGTAATAAGTATGCCGTCCACGTAGATATAAAACGTCGGTGACTCGAGGTCGGAACTATACTTCAGAATTACCGTCCGCGGTCCCGTTCGAATTGGCTTTTCAATCGTTACCATATTTCTCTGCGCCTCTGCGCCTTTGCGGGATTCAATTTGTTTTTATTTGTTTTCATTATAAAGTCGGCTTCAGCAGCCACACCGCCCTTATAAGATAGTTATTGCCCGGCGGGTCGGGATTAAAAATCCGTTGAACGCCTAATACCCTCACGTCGATTACCAAAACGTAATACACCGTCCTGCCCATATCTTCCACCACCGTTACGTACGTCCCCTTCAGGGCCGCGTAGTAGTCGGCCGCCGCGTTTGCCCACGCCGTCAGCGTCACGCCCTGGGTGGTGTACTTGGTGATGTCCTCGGCCTTCAGGGCGTTCTCTCGGCTGCCTGTGCCGTCGACGCCGGTGCGGTCGATAATCTCCATCGCCGCCGCCAGCATCGGTATCTGCGGCCCCTCCATCTTCAAAAAACTGTACGCCCCTATACTGCTCATATATTCTTAGTCCTCCGATACCGCCGCCGCCGGAACGCCGGCAGTCATGTTTCTGTTCATCTCTTTTACCTCTTCCAGCAGTTGCTCTAAAAGTTTTTCCGCCGGCGTCTTTTCCACACCGTATAATTCTTTAACTCCCCGCATAAAAACCGGGTCTCGCAAAGAAGGAGTTTCTATGTTCCAATTCGCAGGCATGACTCCCTGATATGCTTCTTTTCCTGCCAATCTTTTGGCCTTTTCAATCAAAGTAAAGCCTTCTGTTGCTTTATAGATTTCTTCTATTAATTCAGGATGTGCTGTAAGGTACAGGGTGTTTCTCATTTCTTCAGCCATTCTTGCAATATTTTCTGCTTCCCCTGTTCCTGGTTGAGCTTGTTCCATTGCAAGGGCGAGGTTTTCTCGCAGTATCATTCTCCGTGTAATATCTCTCTCTTTCCCTGCCGGTCGAAGTCCCATGCCTATATATTCTCTGGGTCCTTCAAGCCGGGCCTTTGCCAGGTCCACCGCATCCTGTGTCATTTCTCTAAGCACTATGTCCGGTCTTCTTTCCTGCCCCACCTTTGCCTGCGCCTGTGTTTTTCGCCTCTCTGCCTGCGTCTGCTCGGCCGTCATCCACACATCCTCATATTCTCCGAACATTTTGTCTATTATTGCCCCGGTTGCCCCCCCGGCGGCCGTTTGAATCAACTCATATTGCTGCTGTCCGAGCGGGCTGTATAATCTTCTTAAATAATCAAAGCCCCTCGGTCCCATTCTCAGTCCCATTTTCGTCATTGTTTTTGGACCGCCCGCCTTTGCCTCGTCATATAAGACACGCATAAATTCCAGCCGTTGGATATCGGTAAGGGCCATAAAATCAACGCCTCTTCGTTTCCCTTCTTTTGTCAAGTAATCCACCGCTTTTTCAGTCCTGCCCGCTATGACCGCTATCCCTGAGGCCGCCGTTGTCCCCGCCTCTGCAACGTCGCCCGAAGCCTCAACGGCCGCTCCCATCAAAGCCAAAGACTGCGGCAGTGTGAAACCTCTCTCCAATGTCGTTATCATGGGTTTGGTGAAAGCCTGCAGAAACGGCCCTGTCTCGGCAATCGATTTGGAGGTCGCCTCGTAAATTTGCCCCAATACCTTTTTTCTTTCTTCCGTCGTTTTTGCCCCGACCGCCTTGAATATTCTCGCTATACCCTGCACATCTTCCGGCATCAGTCCGGCGGGCCCTGCAAATTTGGCTATATCCGTAGCTGTCGCCTTTGCCATTGCCGGTTGGCCCGGGAAGGTGGATTCTGCGTAAAATAAAAGTTCCTTGGCAACGGCGGGCGGGATTGAAGTCTGCCTTGAAACTCCGAATATATCACTTATTGCAGTCTTTCTCCCTGCGGCCGACATGTCGCCTCGCACTTGCGCTAATTTCAGCGCCAGCTCCTCCACCGACAGGGCCGCCTGGTGCATCCCCTGCCGCAGCGCGACCGCCTTTTCCATCTCGGCAACCACCGCCCTTATCCCCCGCACCGCGGTTCCTATGGTGAGCAGTCCCCCCGCCCACGCCATTATACTGCCCAGCGTGTTTTTCGCTGTATCGCCGACGTTCCTCATCCCCCCGTCGACCTTTCTCGCCTCGGCGTTCTGCTGTTTTAGTTTTTGTATTACCTCTTCCTGTTTTGAGACTAATTTGGAAAGGTCGGTTATCGCCCTCATCGGGTCGGCGGTTATCTTGAAATCCAGGTCTCCTTTTTTACCGGCCATTGTGTCACCTTATAATTACCTTTCTGTAAGACCCCTCTTCCATTCGTTTAATAGCGTCGGCCTTTATGAAATCGCCGATTGCTTTTTCCTCTTTTGTCGTTGTCCGTGTAATCTCCGCCGCCATGTCCGGGTGATTTCTCCATGTAGAGCTCATCCACAGGTATCGGAACCGGTTGCTTATTATAAAATGCCCCTTCGCCTTTCCGGCGGCCCCCGTTACCTTGAAGAACGCCGGGCTGCATAGCCTCTTCTGCGCGCGGCCGCTGAAAACCAGCGAGGGCAGCCCCATCTTTCTCTTTCTTTTTTGATATTTGGCCGTCCTACGCTTGTACCCGTATTTTCTGGCCGCCCCGTGTTTGAAATGCCCCGGCAGCACGTTTGCGTGCAATTGCCTGACCGCCTGCTTGGCCGCCTCCGTTACCGCTCTGGGCAGTCTCTTCACCCTCTCTCCTATCGGGTCGGTTATATGCAGCTCGCAGTAAATCATTTATAATCCCAGTCCCTTAAAATACAGGTCCGCCCACGTCGGATAGTATCTGTCAATCTGCCCGTCCCGCCACATCTCGTAAATCATCAGTCTTTTTCCTTTTGTTCGCCCTCCGCCCCGTCTTCCGTTTTTTTTTGAGTCGCCGCTATGTCCTCCATCACCTTTAATATGGTCGGCATATCGACCACCGCCCCGAAGATTTTCCGCATCGTTTCGGTAGTCAGTAACTGCATCGCGTTGATTTCGTCGGCGCCCGCGTAGTAATTAAGTCCCAGGGCCTCCGCCGCCGCCAGCCACAGTTCCTCTTCCGTTACGTCGGCCTTCTCTTCGGCGATGCCGGTTATATAAAAAATGTAATTCTTCAGCTTTTCGGCCCGGGCGGAGAACTCGGCGTACCGGGGTATAATCTGTTTTATTAGTTTCCCCTCCGGCCCCATCAAAAGGCTCTGTGGAAGCATCGTCCCCTCCGGGAATATTCTGGCCAGGGGGATACGCCACTGCTGCCCGTTGATTGTCACCTCGTGTCCTGCTATCTGTTCGGGCCTCTGCAGCTCGGCCGCCGTCGGCGGCCTGTCGCTATAGAAGCCGATATGATATTTGCCGCTGAGGGCCTTCGCCCACGTCTGCTCGTCGGGCTTATAGTAGAGTTCTTTAGTCTCTTCGCCGATTGAAAGCAGCGTGCAGGGTCTGCCCCCTGGCCCCGTCATGCAGCCCCGCTGGGCGACTGTCGCCCCGCCGATGAGGTCCGTCAGTCCGGCGTCTTCGAGGCTTTTTTTCAGGTTGCCCTTTGCCGCGTCGATTGCATATATGAATCTGCTCATATCAGTACGCCGCCTCTCTTACCTCTTTTCTATCGGGCGGCGTGCGCCCGAGCGCAAGCGCCTCGACAACGCCCGCCGCGTACCGCTTGTCTGCCAGCGCCTTGCGGCACGCCTTTTGATGTTCCGCCCGCTCGTCGTCCGTCATTTGTCCGGTCGTTTTTTTAACGACCTTTCCGTATTCGGCCTGCGCCTTTTTCAATTCTTCCCTGGCCTCTGCAAGGGGGCTTGTCTTCTTTTCCTTTGCCATAATCAAATCCTTTCTATCAACTGAACTCTGACCTCTGATATCTGACTACGTTATTCCGGTGATTGCTATAATATTGGCAACGCCGTCGGCTATCGGCGTAATCGTCACCTGTCCGACCGCCCTGTTGCCCTGGCCTGCGCCGACGGTATTAAAGTGCGCCATTCCCGCGTCGATGGTGAATGTAATCGGCGATGAGCCCCGCACGCCGCTTTCGGCCTGGTCCTGCAGCTCCACGGTCGAATCGGTGTCCCCCTGCGGCGTTCCTATCTCCGTCCAGGCGACGAACTTGGCTATATCGAAGGTGCTTATGGTAAAAGACGGCGTAATCGATATCACGCCCGTAAATGTCGGGTACACATGCCCCGAACCCCATACTATATCGGGGGTGACGCCGAAATTCAGCGTCCAGGTATCCACCCCCTCCAGTTCGGAACCGTTCAGGGTTACGGCGCCCAGCACGTAGCATTCGGTATCGAAGTCCTGCAGCGCCTCTAATGAGGTTGTTGCCGATAGCGCGATAGGCGACGCCGAGCCGTCGGCGCTTCGCGGCGTTGCCAGGCAGCTTATCGTTGCCGGTGCAGGCAGGGACGGCGCCGTCAGCGTTACCGGTATGAGCAGCCCGTTGGCCATTGTAACGCATATATGCAGGCTTGCCCCCGACCTGGTCCCGTCGGCCAGCATTTGCTGCAGGAACATCTTGTCCGCTGCCATTGCCGCACCGTCATAGTCCAGGGCGGCGAGGATGGTCTTTATGGCGGTCGATGTAAAGCTCACCTGCGGCTGCAGCCGTCCGACGCCCGCGAACGAGGGGCTCACCGCCCCCGAGGCCGCCATGATTATCTGCTGCATCCCTGCACTGAGCGAGGAGTCCTGTACGCCCTTAATAAGCGTGGCGGTGGAGTGTAAGTACGCCCCTAATGTATATATATTCATTTCAATTCCTTTCGATTATATTCAATTAAATTATTCCCCAGTTAATCATTATTCTTACGCCGTATATATGCTCTTCGCTGCTGTTGTCGCCCAGCAGGCCCGGGCCGTCGATTACGTCCCAGCTATTGATTGCGAAGTGACCGGGCAGCCCGGAAAGTTCCATCGCGTCCTGCATCGTTTTTTCGTAGAAGTTCTTGAAGTATTTTTCGGCGTTGGCCTCCTGCCCCGCCGGCCGGTACTGCACGGGTACTTCCTGCTCGAACCGCAGCTCGAGGTCCCCGCCGTAGCCGGTGGTTTGCGACGTGCCGATGGTCTGCGCCTTGTCGGAACCCATGTGCATAATCATCGCAAAAGGATGCTTAAATCCCGCCTCCTCGTCGGCCGACAGCGCCGTAAGATGTATTCTCAGTTTTGCCGCCGCTATTTTTTCGGCGGTGGTTCCCGCCGCCCCGATTGCCGTCTGGAACGTCCGGCACTCGGCCAATAGATCTCTAAGGTTCGATAATGCCCTGGCAATATTGCTCGTCGATTCCAGCGCCGCCGGATAATTGAGGTATGGGTAAGACTTGCCCTCGTCGATGTTCCAGACGTCGGTAAAGTCCCAGCCGCTGTAATTGGCCTGCGCCTTCATTTGCGCTGTTGTCAGGGCGTCTATACCATCCTCGTCGCCGTCTTTGCTGTCGTCGAGTGTCGGGTTTATGTCGGAGTCCCAGTAGCAGGCAGTAAAAGTCCCGGCATCCACTATACCCGCAAATCCGCCCTTATCGCCTGCTCCGTTTATCGCCCCGGCGCTGTAACAGTTGGTTACGGTGCCGCTGCTCGCCTGGCCCACGGCCCCGCCTGCGTAAGTCGCCGCTGAAACAAGCGCCCGCGAATATGAGTCTGTTATTGCGCCGTCGTTTACCCCCGCTATTCCGCCGGCCGAGCCGCCCGATATATTACCTATTGCGAAGCAGCCGGTTATTGTCCCGTCGTTTTGGCCGGCGACCGCCCCCGTCGCCGTGCCGCTCGATATCTCGCAGTCCGCCATACCGACGTTGTTTACGACGCCCGCCGCCCCGATAACGCCGAAAAGGCCCGAATGGAGGATTGCCCTGTCGATATACAGATACGATATGACGAATTGTTTGCCGTCCAACTGTCCCGTGAACTTGCCGTCGGCGTCGCCTATGGGCAGAAAGCCCGCCCCGCCGTTCCAGTTTTCCGTCTCGCGGGCGTCTATATCGCAGCCTAATTCGTAGTAGGCCGTCAGGTCGTCGTCCATCGACTGCAGCTGCGCCGACGTGGTTATGATATAGGGGTCGATTTCGGTGCCGGTGCCCTTCATTGAATCTTCGTCCGGCCCGTTGTAAAACGCCGGCTGGGGTATATGCCTGCCTATCGCGACTATGAACATTACGCGGGTTCCTCCATACTGCCGATTACCGTATTGATATTTGTTATATCGTTGCCGTCGATGTCTTTGAGGTCCTTGCGGATGAGCTCCGCCTCTGTCGTCTTATGTGTTACCACTCTCTGATACGGCGCGGCGCCGGTATCGATTGCCTCGTCGCCTTCGAGGATGTCCTTGATTGTTACCAAATCATCGCTCGTTATTTCCGTTGAATCTCTCGTTTGTAAAATTCCTGTTCCCAAAGGTTCATCTGTAACCGCTGGTGTTGCATTTTGAAAAACCGGTACTGCAAATTGACCCGTTCCTATTGTTGGTATATCAACGGAATAATGTCCTGGACTATGTTCGGTTAAGGCCACAGCGTAATTGCCTATATTTCCAGCAACATATACTTCAAGAGCAGAACCATTCCAGATATAATCATCTGTAGTTCCGATAATCCTGACATAAAGATTGCTTTCAGCAGGTATCCAGTCAAATGATATTTTAGCCATAATCAATCATCCATTAAACAAAAGTGCAGGTATTGGCAATAGTAGTCCAATCCGTCCCGTTCCACTCCAGTTCCAGATATTCATAATCTGCGTCAAAAGTAGCCACTTCGGGGTCAGATGTTGCGTGGTTAGCAATAGTAACCGTACTTGAATTAACAGTACTTGAATTGTGCATATAAATTATCTTCCTATCTCCGATATTAACACCATCAGCCAAAATTGCCGTAATTGCCCCTGTAGTTGAATTGAGCCTTGTTATACCTTTTGTTATCAAGGCCGGAGAGCCTGTCGTAACCACCTCACGAGGCCCCGTAGTTCCATCATCATCTCTCACAGTTCCTACTCCGGCATCATAAATATTCCCTACCCCGGTTGCCATATAGCAATTATTTTTCACTATGTTACCGACCGCACCGGTAGACACATAAACCCCATATCCCGTACCTTTACTTAAAATTATATTTCCTGTTATCACATTACAATAATTGAACATGGCACCGTTTAGTTTGATTCCACCCCAGTTTGACAGGACCGTTCCGCCAGATGTGTTTATCTGGCAATTACTAATAAGGTTGTTATAAGCTGAAATCTCGACGGCATATTTGCTTTCCGCCGTATTGGAAGGGCCAAGCCTGCAATTTACAACTGAGGTGTTGGTGAAAAGTTTAAGATTGTTTTCTCCATTAGACATAATCTTGCAGTTTGATACTAAGCCATCATTACCAACTAAATCCACACCAAAATCATCACAATACTCAACTACGCAGTTATGCAACTCCCAGCCCCAGCAGTTTGCCGAATAAACCCCTTTTCCGGTAAAGGCATTTATAAACAAATCCTTTAAATGTACATCCTGCAAATAATATCCTCCACTGGATGGACAATTTATACATCCACCACTTGATATATCTTTCCTGCCGTACAAGTGCATTTTTTCCATCTGCAGGAATAAATTACTTGATCCTCCTGCCCAGGTAAACATATCGCAGTCGGCCCCGGCTGACATATAAAGGGCTGTTGCATAAACCCCCTGACCCGAAATCAACATTGCTCCCCGAAGGTTTATAGTCGCAGCAATATTAAACCTTCCGGCCGTCAAGATAACAGAACCACCACCCCCGGTGGGTGCATAAGCAGGCAAAGCGTCTATCGCCGCCTGTATCTGGACATTATCGGCTGTTCCGTCGCATACATAATCGGCACCTGCTTTAACCTTGGAAGGAGCGTCGGATGAGGCAATAATAAAAGTACCACTTCTTCTCGAATGTGTTATTGGTATTAATAACATCTATTTTCTCATTTACCTCTTTATTGTTGATTCACGTGACATTATTCTTTGCCTTTGTTTTGCTATTCCTCTTCCTCCGCCGGGCATACGTGCCTGTAAATCTTGTCCACCTTTTTATCTATGTTTTCCGTCTTGTCCTCCAGGTTTTTCATCTTCAGGACACAGAGCTGCGACTGCCGGTCGACGCGGTCGTCGGCTATTTCCTCGGCCTCCTTGCCGTGCCTTACCAGGTGGTTGATTAGCGTAGTAAACATTATTCCTACCATCAGGGTGACTAATCCGCAAAGGACGACCACCACTTTTACCCACACCGTGTCGGTCGGCGCCGTCGCCCCCACCGCCATTGTCCCTATCCCCGTCGCCGCCAGAATCCATTTGCATATCGGAATCAGATTTACCAGCATTGCTTTCCCCTTATGTTAAACCTATTTTTACTCGATTTTTCTTTTATGCGATTCATAGTGTCTGCTCTTCGGCGTGTCGGACACAACTGTTAATACCGCATGGTTCGGTCTCTTATTGTCAATCGCCGTTACCTTCCACTGTATTGATTCCAGGGTCAGTTCCGCCCGAATCTCCGGCGTCGTTTCGCCGGTGTCCATAATCACCCGCCGCCGCCTGATTTGCGTCGCCCCCTGCTCGTCGTCTGCGGCCTCGATATCTTCCGGCAGTACAATTACCGTTACTGTGACCCCATCGCCCCCGGGCGGGGTGTAAGTCGCCTCTTCGGACGGCGATTCGGCGGCTTCGGTGTCGAAGGCCGTCGCCGCCATATCAGCCGCTATTATGTCGTTGATATTGGCCGCCATTGTATACCTCGTTTGCCGGTCCGCGTACCGGCCGGGCCTCCATGCCCGGCCGGTTATTGCAGACTATAAAAAGCGGTTAAGCGATTGTCGCCCAATCGATTAGGTGTTCGTCAGCTTGTAGGCGAACAGATCCTTCTCGCCTATAAGCACCTCGTCGGTGTCCATTCTGGCGCGTACGATATCGGATTTGACCTTCTCTTCACGGTAACTTTCGATTACCGGCAGTTCCGGCGCGTTGACGTCCCACATCATCGTTCTCGCCGCCGACGGCTCTTCCAGCGGGGCCCCTTCATCGGCCAAGACGGCGATATAAATAACCCCCGCCGTCCATATCTGGCTTATGCTCTCGGCGACGCCCTCTTCTTTGATGTCGTAGCCGCTGCGTGCAACCAGTACCTGTTTGACGCCTAACATGGCCGCCACCTGTAGCGGCTGCAAAAGCGAAGGCTGCATACCCGGGTAGGTGTACTTGATCTTGTCGGTCACCTGCGTTACCCGCATAAACTCGCGGAAGTCCGTCCGGGGCATGACAATCGAGATGTCCTCGGGGCCAACGCCGCACTTGTCTTCCAGCGCCTCGACGCCCGATGCGATATCGTCGAGTGGGGCGGCCGTGGCTACGGTGGTCCATGCCGTCGTTACATTATGGTTCGTAAAGCCTCCGCCGGAGAACAGGGCCGCCACCCTTATCTCATGGCCCATCAGGAGCTGGTACCACAGCACCCTCGAGGCCGCGGCCTCTGCGTCGATAAGGTTGCGGAACCTTCTGCGCCTTCGGTCGTCGATGGGGTATTCCAGCCCGTTTTCCTCGCAGTCGAATGTCCCCTTGCCGAATTCCCCTGTGATGCGGTTAAAGCTTGCGCCTTCGGCCCGCTTCTGCGTCGCCGGCTTCCTGAAGTTCTCGCGACTCATTATCGGAAAACCCCCCGACGCCTCCGGCACGGTAAATATGGGCGCCGCCCTCCGCCCTATGAACCGGGCGGCGGCCTTTTCGGCGTCATACTCGTTAACCAGTGCCGACAGGTCGGGCCGGTATGTTACGCTTGTACTTTCTGGTCTCATCTGTTGACTCCTTTCAACTTAAAATTTTGTTATTCGGGCAACAAAAAAGCGGCTTCGAGTGTTCGGGCACCCGAATGCCGCTTTAATGTTTTTTAGCCGTCCGTCCGCCGGCCGGCGGACGGACGAAACCCGTTCTTTACTTTTTATTAACGCTCGGTTACGACGTGAACGTAATCCACCAGCAGGGCCTCTTCGTTTCCGCCGCCCGCCTTGACGCCCAGCAGGATATGCATCTCGGCAAGTCCCGCTATTGTCAGGCTGACCGCCGTACCCGCCACGCCGTCAACGTAAGGCGTAATCGTCGCGGTGACGCCGTCGTTGTAATCGTAGAGGAACCCCAGGGTCTGCCACGCTCCGTCGCTGAAAGCCCCGATACTCGCCTCGGTGTCCTGCACTGCCGCGTTGGACGCCTCGAACTGCCATACA
>Ga0307377_10001707_pt1 | contig 27016 bp, 17 predicted proteins | sample TR3MG_FD_202535 | JGI IMG/M metagenome (GOLD analysis project Ga0307377, IMG submission 202535) | Soil microbial communities from Risofladan, Vaasa, Finland - TR-3 | ecosystem: Environmental > Terrestrial > Soil > Coastal area > Acid sulfate soil | place: Finland: Risofladan, Vaasa | collected... | reverse complement strand
CGTTGATCAGCCTGATGATCAGCTTGGCCATGACATAGCCGGGCGCCGCCTTGCCGCCGAAGATCACGGTGCGCGGCACGCTGTCGCGCTGCGGGTCATCGCACAGGCGCTTGTACAGGGTCACGACATGCAGCAGGTTGAGCAGCTGGCGCTTGTATTCGTGGATGCGCTTGACCTGCACGTCGAACAGTGAATCGGCATCGACCTCGATGCCCAGGACAAGTTTGAGTTCCGCCGCCAGTCCGTGTTTGTTGGCGCGCTTCACCGCGGCGAATTCCTGGCGGAACCGGGCGTCCTCGGCCAGCGGAATCAGCTGGCGCAGCTGACTGAGATCCTTGAGCCAACCGTCACCGATGCGCGAAGTGATCAGGGTCGCAAACTGCGGGTTGGCCTGGTTCAGCCAGCGGCGGGGCGTGATGCCATTGGTCAGATTGATGATCTTGCCGGGGAAATAGCGGTCGAAATCGGCAAATATGGTCTGCCTCATGAGCTCGGTATGGATTTGCGCGACACCGTTGACCTTGTGGCTGCCGACGACGGCAAGGTGCGCCATGCGTACGCGCTTGACCTCGCCTTCGCCGATGATCGACATGCGCTGGCGCATTTCGCTGTCGCCGGGAAAGGCATGCATCACCCCAGTGAGGAAGCGCTGGTTGATTTCGTAAATGATCTGCAGGTGGCGCGGCAGCAGCTGCTCGAACATCTCGACCGGCCAGGTTTCCAGTGCCTCCGACATCAGCGTATGGTTGGTGTAGGAAAAGGTGCGGGTGGTGATGTCCCAGGCCTTGTCCCAATCCAGATGGTTCAGGTCGACGAGTATGCGCATCAGTTCGGGGATGGCGATCGCGGGGTGGGTATCGTTCAGCTGGATTGCGACTTTGTCCGGAAGCTCGTCGAAGCCTTCGTGGAATCTGCTGTAGCGGCGCAGGACGTCCTGCAGCGAGGCGCAGACGAAGAAATATTGCTGCTTCAGGCGCAGTTCGCGGCCCATGGCGGTGGAATCCTGCGGGTAGAGCACCTTGGACAGGTTTTCCGATTCGTTCTTGTCCTCCACCGCCTTGATGTAATTGCCCTCGTTGAAATATTTCAGGTCGAAATCGCGCGACGCCTTGGCCGCCCAAAGGCGCATGTTGTTGACAGTGGAAGTCGCATACCCGGGAATGGGACTGTCATAGGCCATCGCCATGACGTCGTCGGTGTCCACCCAATGGTGGCGCTGCGCGCCGTCTTCGTCGGAAAACTCCACCACGCGCCCGCCGAACTTGACATGGTAGAGCACCTCCGGACGCGGAAACTCCCAGGGATTGCCGTAGCGCAGCCAGTTGTCCGGGTGTTCCACCTGCCGCCCGCCCTCGATGCGCTGCGAAAACATGCCGTACTCGTAGCGTATGCCGTAGCCGAAACCGGGCAGGTTCAGCGTCGCCATCGAATCCAGGAAGCAGGCCGCCAGCCGCCCCAGGCCGCCGTTGCCCAGGGCGGCGTCGAATTCCATTTCCCGCACCTGGCGCAGATCGACGCCGTTCCGGCGCAGCGCCTCGCTGCACGCCGGCTCGAAGCCGAGGTTGAGCAGGCTGTTCATCAGCGTGCGCCCCATCAGAAATTCCATCGACAGGTAGTACACCCGCTTCGCGTCGGCGACGTAATAACTGCGCATGGTTTCCATCCAGCGCTCGATCAGGCGGTCGCGCGTCATGAACGCGGTGGCGTGAAACCAGTCGCGCGCGGTCGCCGTGATGTCGTCCTTGCCCACCGAAAATACCAGGCGGTTGACTATGGACTTGCTCACCGAAGCGACGTCGACACCGGCAAGCTGGTGGTTGATCTGGGGTTGCAGCGGCTGCTTGGTCACGATTGCCTCCAGTTGGCAAGTCGATAGCGCATTCTACTTGCGCACGGAACGGGCGTGTTTGACAAAGCGCAGTTAACGCCGCATCCAGGAGTTCGCTGCAAAACGAAGGCATCCCTCCCCGGGCCAGGTCAATCCGTGTACCCCCGGCTTGCTCAGGCTCCTGGGACATGGCCCGGCTTCGAACGGGCGGCGACTTTCTGTTGAGAGCGCTGATCCGGGTCCGACCATGGACGGCAATTGGTGCGAGCGGAATGCCGCGCCGAAGCGTGCGGCGCAGAGCGGTCACGGCTCACGCGTACCCGAGCCAGCGTGAAGCCATCATCGCAAGGCCGAGCAGCAGGATGATCAGGCCGGCAATCAGATGCATGACTTGCAGGTGGCTGGTTCGCCATGCTTCGGCCTTCTCCGCGGTCGTCAGTCCGAAATAGACTGCGGCGGTGATCGCGATCATCGGCACGACAAACACCACGTTGTAGAGCACGAGCCAGAGCATCGCGGCCGCGCGGGTTTCGGTCCTGGCCAGCAAGCCGAGAATTACGATGTACGGCCCCGACGTGCACGGCAGCAGGAACAGACTGACGACGAAGCCGATCAGGAACGCGCCTGGAATCGAGGTGACACGCTGGATGAGTCCCTTGAGCTTCGGCCGCCAGCTCAGCGGGACTTCCATGACGAACCATTTGCCGTACCAGAGGTAATCCTTGAGATTGAACAGGCCGATCAAAATGGCCAGCGCGGCGACGGCAACATAAAGCCCACGGGTGACACCGGCGGCCTCTACGGCCGAATAGAGCCCGAGCCCCATCAGGTAATAGGAAATGAAAACCGATAGGGAGAACGCCAGGCCCGCGTAAAGCGCGCGCTTCCGGTCGCCCGCGCCGAGCACGGCGGTGATCAGTATGATCAGCACCGCGAACGCGCACGGATTGATGGCATCGACGGCGGCCCCGGACAATACCGCCGACAGCGTCAGGGTCCGCGCCTGCGCGGTGCCTCGAACACGACCGAGGGGCGACGCGCAGCCCTGCGCGAGGCAGCGCCGGACTTGCCGCTCGATTTCCGGCTGCATGCTCTCGGCGTAGCCGCTGAACACGCGCTCGCCGAGGAACACGGTCGGCACGCCTTCGATCTTGAACCTGTAGGCGTCGGCCACGCGCTCGAACAGCCGTGCGTTGCCGGCATCGAAATTAACTTCGTAGTCGCGCACGCGTAACTGCGGATATCGCTCATGCAGCGTGGCAAGGTAGCCCTGCATGGCCACGCAATGCGGGCAGCCGCGAGCGTAGAACAGCACGAGCTCGACCGGCTTGGCATCCTGCGCCGAGACTGGCGCCGCGCCGGAACACGCGGCGACCAGCAGCAGGGCCAGGAAAGCGTTGCGCATGATGCCCGGCGCAGCCGGAGATCGGAATTTCATTCTTGCCTGAAGAGTCTCGGGTACATCAGCATCAAACGGACTACCGGAATGGCGACCAGTAAGGCCAACTTCGGCAACTCCAGCATTTCATGTCCGCACCGTTCGGTGTTGATTTTGATCAACCGGTCACGGAATGGAAGGCAGACGAAAAAATGTCAGAAACTTCAATCCGGCCGCGCAACTCTCCCGCTGATCCCGTCGGCAGGTCGCGAGCCCCGGCACAAGCGCGGCACGCGCCCCCGGCTCGCTCTGGGGTCGCTTCGGCCGGACAAGCTTCGATTATGGAAGACAGCTTATGGCCGGGTGCGGGAGTACCTCAAAGTCCAGCCAGTGACCGCAACCGCTCAGACGGCTGCCAATATAGGCGCCGAAAGCAGCAGGCCGCTCGTGGGTCGAACTGCGGCCTGCTAGCGTCTGATCTGGGGGAGTCCGTCTGACGCCGGCAGAACGCCGCGCCGGCCAACATCGATCATGGCAGGATTCGTTCTGCAACGGCTTTCCGGTCACAAGGCGGCGCAGAGCCAGCGACATCGTTACGATCAGGCGGGCCTTTGGCGTACGCGGGCCCCGATGGACACGCCTGCGCCTTATCTGCTGTAATGCGCTGATCCAAACTCACGGGCTCAGTCCATGGCAAACCCGGGCAACGGCGCTTCCTTCGATTACGACTACGTGATCATCGGCTCCGGCTTCGGCGGCTCGGTCTCCGCGCTGCGCCTGAGCGAAAAGGGCTACAGGGTGCTGGTGCTGGAAAAAGGCATGCGCCTGGGCGCGGCGGACTTCCCCAAATCCAATTGGGACGTGAAGCGCTGGCTGTGGCTGCCGTCGATGAAGTATTTCGGCCTGTTCAAGCTGACCTTCTTTCGCCACGTCAGCGTGCTCTCCGGCGTGGGCGTGGGCGGCGGCTCGCTCGTATATGCGAACACCCTGCCGGTGCCGAAAAAGAGCTTCTTCACTTCGCCTTCCTGGGCGCACCTGGCCGATTGGGAGGCCGAGCTGCGACCTTTCTACCAGACGGCCCTGCGCATGCTCGGGGCGGCCACCAATCCGCGCATGGAGACCGGCGATATCGCCCTGCGTGAACTGGGACGGCAAATCGGCATGGAGCAGCATTTCGAGGCGACCCAGGTGTCGGTGTTCTTTGGCGAGCCGGCGCAGACCGTACCCGATCCGTTTTTCGGCGGCAAGGGGCCGGAGCGTGCCGGCTGCATCTTCTGCGGCGGCTGCATGACCGGCTGTCGCCACAACGCCAAGAATTCCCTGGACAAGAACTACCTCTACCTTGCCGAGCGACTGGGCGCGGTGATCCAGCCGGAGTCCCTGGTCAGCGACGTGCGCCCGCTGGGCGCCGAGGACGGCGCCGACGGCTATGCCGTGGACTGGCAGCCCAGCGCCACGCGCAAGGGCGCGGGCGGCACGGTGCGCTGCCGCGGCGTGGTATTCGCAGGCGGCGTGCTCGGCACGGTGGATCTCATGCTCAGGCTGAAGTGGGGCTCGCTGCCGCGCTTATCGGAGCGGCTCGGCTACGGCGTGCGCACCAACTCGGAGGCGCTGATCCCGGTGACCGTGCCCGACGGAAAATCGGTGTTCTCCGACGGCGTCGCGATCGGCTCCATCCTGCATACCGACGAGCACTCGCATCTGGAGCCGGTGCGCTACTCCGCCGGGTCGGGCTTCTGGCGCCTGCTGATGGGACCGCGCGTCTACCATCGCAGCGGCTGGGTGCGCGCGCTCAAGCTGCTCGGCGACTGGCTGCTGCACCCGCTGATGAACCTGAAAGTGCTGTTCGTCGACGACTGGGCCAAGCGCACCCAGGTGCTGCTGTACATGCGGACCGTGGACAGAACGCTGCGCATGGTGCGCGGCCGCTTCGGCCTTTCGACCAGGCTGGACGTGGGCCCCGCGCCGACGCCGTTCATGCCCGAGGCGATGGACCTGTCCGAGCGCTACGCCGCCATCGTCGGCGGCAAACCGGTGGCGATGGTGAGCGAGACCGTGCTCGGCATACCGTCCACGGCGCACATACTCGGCGGCGCCTGCATGGGGCGCGACGCGTCGGAGGGCGTCATCGACGGCGACAACCGCGTGTTCGGCTATCGCAACATGTATGTCTGCGACGGCTCGATGATTTCGGCCAACCCCGGCGTCAACCCCTCGCTGTCGATCACCGCGATCAGCGAGCGCGCCATGAGCAAGGTACTGCCGCCGGACGCGCGCAACACCTGAACCACGGCGCTGGCGATTCTTGCCCAAACCTGCCGCTGGGCCTGGCACCACCGGTATCGAGGCAAGCATCCCGAAGCGCTCCTTCGCCTTGCCCACCGCCTCCGAGAGCTTCATCTAATCACCCCGGCAGCGACAGCTGCCGACGTTTGCCACCGCCGCCGAATGTCAGCCTCCAGCTCTTGTTGCTCGGTTCCAGCGCCATATACAATACCGGCCCTGATGCGTTATCTTCAATCGTATGGGCTGCCGGGTTCATCTTCCGGTCTCCTTCTTTGGTTGAGAAAGCCATCGGAGCTTAACCCACGCGGCCCTATATAGAATCTATCGCTTCGCAGGACGGCAAGGGCAATAAAACTTAACCAGGAGACGGACAGATGGCAAAAGCAATCCGATACCACAAGCACGGCGGTCCAGAGGTGTTGCAGTTGGATGACGTGGAGCTTGGTGATCCGGCGCAGGGGCAGGTGCGCATCCGGCATACGGCAATAGGCGTGAATTTCGTCGATACCTACCAGCGCTCCGGGCTGTACCCTATGCAGCTGCCGCAGATCGGGGGCAACGAGGGCGCGGGCGTCGTCGAGGCGGTCGGGCCGGGCGTGACGGATCTGAAAGCGGGCGACCGGGTGACCTACACTGGGCTGCCGGGCTCCTACTGCGAGCAGCGCCTGGTGCCGGCCGATCGCATGGTGAAGCTGCCGCAGGGCATTAGCGAAGATCAGGCGGCCTCGATGCTGCTCAAGGGGCTGACGGTCCATTACCTCATTTTCAGCACCTACCAGGTGAAGAAGGGTGACACGGTGCTGTGGCACGCGGCTGCGGGTGGTGTCGGCCTGATTGCCTGCCAATGGCTGAAAGCCCTCGGCGTGACCACCATCGCGACGGCGGGCTCGCCGGAGAAAATGGCGCTCGCCAAGGCGCACGGCGCCGATCACGTGATCAACTACAGCACGGAAAATTTTGTCGAGAAAGTCAAGGCGATCACTGGCGGCAAGGGCGTGCCGGTGGTTTACGACGGTGTCGGCAAGACGACCTGGGAAGGATCGCTCGATTGCCTGAGTCCGCGCGGGCTGATGGTGACCTTCGGCAACGCCTCGGGCCCGGTGGCGCCGGTGAACCTGGGAATACTCTCGGCCAAGGGCTCGCTTTATGTCACGCGCCCGACGCTCGGCACGTACATCGCCACCCGTGCCGAACTCCTCGAGCGTTCAAAAGCGCTGTTCGACGTGGTGCTGTCCGGCAAGGTGAAGATCGAGACCACGGCCCGCTACAAGCTCGCCGATGCCGCGCAGGCGCACCGCGACCTGGAATCGCGCAAGACGACCGGCTCGGTGATTCTGCAGCCCTAGCCGAGCGGAGCGTTCGAAGACGCCGCCCGCGGGCGGCGTTTTTGACCAATAATGCCGCGCGAAATCCCGGCGATTCGCTGCAAGAAGAGGGCGGCAAGGAACATCGGCCTTTGGGCGCGTGCTTCTAATCGAAGCCGACGATCTCGACCCAGTTGGCGCCCTTGCCGCCGGGGTATTGCTGCAGTCGCGCGAGCGCGCCGCTTTGCGCGTCGATCGCGTATACCGAGATCGTATCCGACCTCTCCCCGCAGGCGACCAAGTAGCGGCCTCGCGCGTCGATCGCGAATCCGCGCGGCTGGGGCTCGGTGGGCGTACTGCCGAGGTAAGTCAGTTTTCCGCTCGCGCCGTTCACCTTGAATCCGCCGAGCGTGCTGCTGGTCCTTTCCGAGACATAAAGAAACCTGCCGTCTGGCGTCAAGTGGATGTCGGCGGCCCAGATGTCGCGCTCGCGGTTGCGCGCCGGCGCGCTATCGGCAGTGCCTGCGGCCGCGCGCGGCGCGCCGGGCACGAGCTGCGTATCCGGCGACAGCGCCGATGCCGAGCCGATCTCAGCGAGCAGCCCGGTGTTGGCATCGAGCGCAAAGGTCGTCACCGTAGCCAGCAGTTCGCTCAGCACATAAAGGAACTTGTTGTCGGCCGAGGATACGAAGTGGCGCGGCCCGGTCCCGGGCTGCATTTGCGCGACCGCGGGCGTGTTGGAGGCAAGGCGCCCGGAGTTCGCGTCGAAAGTGAACTGGAATATCTGGTCGCTGCCCAGTGCCGGGACATAGACGTAGCGGTTGCTCTCGTCGCAGCGTATCGAGTGCGCGTTGCGGCCGACCGGGATCAGCTGCAGCGGCATGGCGGCGACGCGTCCGTCGGCGCCGACCGCGTTGACGCTGATCCGGTGCGCATGGTAAGAGGCGCCGAACAGGTAGCGCCCGCTGCGATCGAGCGCGATGTAGGGGCAGCTTTCCGCCAGCGGCGACACCGACAGCGGCTGCAGCGCGCCGCTGCGCGGCTCGATCGCGTAGACGTGCACCGAATACGGCCGGGAGCGCACCGCGGCGTAGAGAAAGCGCCGGTCCGGGCTCGCGGCCAGAGGGCCGACGAGGTCCGCGGCCTTAACACGCATGATCGGCGCCAGCATGCCGTCGGGCCGCATGCGGTAGCAGCCGATATCGCCATCGGCGGCATTGGAAACATAGACAAAGGTTCCTGCCGGTGCCGGCGTGCCGCCGGCCTGCGTCTGCGCTTCAGGCACGTCATTCCCCCGTCGTGAAATGCTACAGCCTAGCGTAAACCGCAAGCCGCCGAGCTGCGCCTTCGAGCGGGATTAAGCTTGGACGGCGTCGGCGAGGCGCCGGTTGGAATGCACCAGCCGCTCGATCAGCACCCGCATGCATGCCTTGTTGAAGGCCGCCTGGCAGGCATCGGTGGCGGCGCGGATCGATGCCGCCTTGATCTCGATGACAGTGACGTCGCTGCGCGCAGTAATGGTGGTGGTGCGGCAACGAATGCGGTCGGAGAAATACAGAATTTCGCCGAAGCAACCGCCCGGCTGCACGACGGCGATGTTTTTTCCCGCGAGGCTGACGTCGACTTCGCCATCCACCAGGAAATAGAAGTCGTCGCCCGTTTGGCCCTCGCGGATCAAGGTTTTCCCCGCCGGATTGGTCTTCCAGGCGCCGATGCGCACCAATTCCCACAGCACGACGTCGTTGAAGTCCTCGAAAAAGGGGAAGCCGCGCAGCTTGTTGAAGCGCTCGGAGTCCGAGATGGAATCGCCGACGAGGCGCAGGCTCAGAAATGCCTGGCTCAGTTCCTTGCCAAACTCGAGCCACGACGGGTAGCGCTCGGCCGGGTCCTTTCGCATCGCCCTCATCACGATCGCATCGAGCAGCGGCGGCAGTTCCGGCCGCAGGCTGAGCAGGGGCGTTGCATTGGTGTAGAGGATGGCGTGGCTCAGTCCCGCCTGCGTCGACGCCTGGAACGGCAGGCGCCCGGTCAGCAGCCGATACATGGTGACGCCCAGGGAATAAATGTCGGTCTGCTGTGTGAGCGTCTCCATGCAGATCTGCTCGGGCGACATGTAAGAGGGCGAGCCGACGCCCGTGATCTGCGTCGTATCCTGCGCCGGGCGCTGCTGAAACGAGGCGCCGAAATCGCTCACCTTGGTCTCGCCGCTTTCGGACAGCAGAATGTTGCCCGGCTTGATGTCGCGGTGAATGACGCCGTGCCGGTGCGCGTACTCGAGCGCGCGGATGCTTTTGAAGATGATCTCCACCACCTTGTTGAGCGGCAGTAGGGTGGATACGTCGGAGTGCGCCTCGAGCGTGGTGCCGGGCACGTACTCCATCACTACGTAGCTGTGGTCGGGCTCCTGCGCTGCGTCGAGGATGTCGACGATGTGGGGGTGGTTGAGCTTGCCCGCCAGGGAGGCTTCGGCGACAAACGCCTTGAACATCATGCGCTGCGCCTGCGGATCGGCATGGGGGTCGAACTGAAAAACCTTGATGGCGACGTCCCGGTCGGCAAATGGATCGCGCGCAAGGTACACGCGGCTGGTCGCGCCGCTGCCGATCTCGCGCTGGACCGGGTACTTCCCCAGACGTTGCGGCAGCCGGGGACTCACTGCCGCCTCAGGCAGGCGCTGATGTTCTGCAGCAGTTCGGCATCCTGGAAGGGTTTGCCGATGAAGGCGCTGACGCCCAGGGCCGCCGCACGACTGCGGTGCTTCTCGGCGGTGCGCGACGAGATGACGATGATCGGAATGCCGAGAGTGCGCGCATCGCCGCGCACGCTGCGGGTGAGTTCGAAGCCGTCCATGCGCGGCATTTCGATGTCGACCAGCATGACATCGGGCAGCTGATCCCTGAGTTTCTCGATCGCATCCAGGCCGTCTTTTGCCGTGATCACGCGGTATCCCTCGCGTTCGAGCAGGCGGCTGGTGAACTTGCGCACCGTGAGCGAGTCGTCCACCACCATCACCAGCGGTGCGGATGGGCGCGTGCCGCTCACACCCGTGACCTCGCCCAGCCGCACTCCCGCCGCGGCCCTGTGCTGAGCGAGCTGCACCGGGTTGACGATGAGCACGATGCTGCCGTCCGCGAGGACCGTGGCGCCGGTCACGCCGGGAATCCGCGAAAGCTGCGGACCGACGCTTTTGACCACAATCTCGCGCATTCCCAGCAGCGCGTCGACGTGGACGGCGACCCGCTGGATTCCGCTGCGCAGCAGCAGCACCGAGTTGTAGTCCCGGATTTCCACGGCGACCCGCTCGCCGAGGAGCTGGCGCAGGGAGTACAGCGGATACAGGCGCCCCTGGAACTCGACCTGGCCCTTCTCGTAGAGGCCGGCCATCGCATCGGCCTTCAGCCGCAGCACCTGCTCGACCGTGGCCGACGACACCGCCAGCGTGCTCATCCCGGCCTGCACCATCACGGTTTGCGTGACCGCGAGTGTAAGCGGAACGAAAATCGTAAAGGTCGTTCCCGCGCCGCGGGTGCTGGCGATGTCGACGCGTCCGTTGACTGCCGCAATCTCCGTGCGCACGACGTCCATGCCCACGCCGCGTCCGGCCAGCGCGTTTACCGCCCCGGCGGTCGACAGGCCGGTCAGGAATACGAGCTGATGTTGCTCCGCCTCGCTCAGTTCCCGGTCCGCAGCCAGCAGGCCTTTCTCGACAGCCTTGCTTTGCAGCGTTTGCAGATCGAGGCCGGCGCCGTCGTCGGAGACAATGATCGCGATCTCGTTCGCCTCCTGGCGCAGTTCGATCGCGATGCGCGCGGTCTCCGGCTTCCCGGCCGCACTGCGCAGCTGCGGATCCTCCACGCCATGGACCACCGCGTTGCGCAGCATATGCTCCAGCGGCGCGCCGATGCGCTCGAGCACGCCGCGGTCGAGTTCGATCTGCGCGCCCTGAATCTCGAGTTCCGCTTTGCGGCCGGTTTCGCGCGCCGTCTGGCGCACGACGCGGTACAGCCGTTCGCCCAGTGTCGCGAAAGGCACCGCGCGCATGCGCATCAGGTCCTGCTGCAGCTCGCGGCCGATGCGTGCCTGCTGCAGCAAAGCGGCGTCGGTTTCGTCCAGGCTCTTCAGCAGCGCCGACTGGATCGACGCGGCGTCGTTGAGGCCCTCGGCCATCATGCGCGTGAGTTCCTGCAGGCGCGTGTAGCGGTCGAACTCCAGCGGGTCGAATTCGCGGTCGCGCTCGTCCAGGACAGAGGTGCGCGACTGCATCTGGCTGTCGGCCTGGATCTCCACTTCGCGCAACTGGGTGCGCAGGCGCGCGATGCTCTCGTCGAGGTCGACCAGCGACTGCTTGACCTGCCGCAGTTCCGCTTCGATGCGTGAGCGCGCAATGACGACCTCCCCCGATTCGGTGATAAGGAAGTCTAGCGTATCGGCATTGACGCGCAACATGCCTGCGGCGCCGGGGGGCGCCGGCGGCTCGGCGACCGCGGCGGGGGCGACGGAGGGGGGCGCCGGTGCCGGCGCCTTGCGTTGCTTCATTCGATCCAGGTCGGCGCTGACCCGGTCCATTTTCGACTCCAGCTCGCCGAACAGCTCGGGCGGCAGCTCTGCGGCTTCGAGCGCCGTTTCCACCTGGCTTTCCATGAGGTGGGTCAGTTCGCCGAGACGGATCGCGCCGGCCATGCGCGCGCTGCCTTTCAGCGTGTGCAGCGCGCGCTTCAAGGCGTCGGCGATGCGCTGGTCCTGCGGCTGCGCCTTCCAGTCGCGCAGGTCGCTGCCGATTTGCGGCACCAGCTCCTCGGCCTCTTCGAGAAACACCGGCAGCAGATGCTCGTCGATGTCGTCGTGCATGACGCGCTGTGCCCTGAGGCGCGCTGTCATCTGCCGCATCTGGTCGAGCGCCTCGCCGGCGTCGCCGCTCGCCTCGCCCCGCTGCAGCGCGGCTACCATGCGCTCGAGCTTGTCGACCACTGCGCCCGCCAGCGCGAGGTCCGCCGGCTGCACCGAGCGGCCCGCGAACGGCGTCCACTCCTCCAGTGCCCCGGCAAGATCCGCCACGGCGGCGAACCCCGCCGTGCGCGAGCAGCTCGCGAGCGTATGCGCCGCGCGGACGAAGTCGGCCGACGCTTCGGCTGCGGGCTTGTATTGGGCGACCAGGGTCGCGACGTGGCCGGCGGCTTCCTTGAGATAGATCTCCAGAAATATCCGTTTCGGTTCTTCCTCCGCGAGCTTGCGCGCTTGCGCGGTGATCGGACCGGTATCGATTGCGACCGGCTGCCCGGACTTCAGTTGCGCCAGCCAGTCGGCAAAGCAGCTCGCCGCATTGGCGGCCAGCTCGAGCAATTCGGGAGACGCCGGCCGCTGGTCCTCCAGCCAGCGATTCATCACCTGCTCGACCTCCCAGGCGAGTTCTCCCAGCTCGTTCAGGCCTACCATCCGCCCGCTGCCTTTGAGGGTATGGAATCCGCGGCGAATCTTCGCCAGCGCCTGTGCATTGCCGGGTTCGGCGCGGCACACCGGCAGCGCCGCTTCGAGGTCCGCGAGGACCTGCCCGGCTTCTTCGAGAAAGACCTGGAGCAGTTCGTCGTCCTGTTGCGCTGGGCCGGGCGCAGGCCGGGGCGGGGGAGGGGCCGCGCGCTTGCGGAACCGATCGAGGAAGAAATCGATCGCCTGCTCGCGCGGTTCGCGCCCGCCCAGGCAGGGCTCAAGATAATAGCCCAGGCTGGAGAGGCCTTCGGCGATCCAGTCCATATCGAGCTCGCCGGGGGCGCGAATCATCGCGTCGCAGGCCTCCAGCACCTCGCAGGCGCGGTCCAGACCGAGCACGGCGAGCGCGCCGCGGATCTGGCGCAGGAGCGGAGCGAGAGCCGGCAAGGTGTCGCGTGCCCCGGTGCCGCGCGCAAAAGCGTCGAGCACCTGCTCCGCCTGCTGCAGGTTGGCGCCGATTTCCGCGGCGACCCGCGCGCGCAACTGCATCGAGCTGATCTGCTGCGTGAGTTCAGCACGCAAGCCGGCCGGAGGCTTGCCCGTGGACTTGCCGGCCGCTGCGTCGGCCAGCCACGCACTGAGGATGCGGACCTGCGCTTCGAGATCCTCGGGCACCCTGCCGAAATCTTCGAGGATGTTTTCCGCCAGCATGAAAGCCGCGGACATTTCGATCACCAGGCGCTGGTCGTCGGCGGGCCGCGGTTCGGGCAGCGTCGCGGCAGCGGCCGCGATCGCTTCGAGCAGCCCGCTGAAATGCGCGTTGGGCAGCGCCGATGCCATTTCCCTCAGAGACGCAGTGATTTCGCGCACGCGCTCGGCGCCCGCCGGCTCGCCCGTCACATAGTGCTGCCAGGCGCGGTTCAGGGCCTTAAGGCGCGAGCGCGCGTCCGCGATCGCGGGCTGCAGGGAACTCAGGTCCGGCGCCGCGGGTTCCGCCGCCGCAATGAGTTGGTCGAGCTCGAACACTTGCCTGATGTCCCTGAGCCGCTGCGTTCCGGCGCCCGAGCGGGCGATGGCATAGAGCAATTCGCGCAGCAGCGCTTCGTTGAGCGCCTGCGATCCCGCGGCCAGATCGCGGATGTGGAAGTCGAGCTTGTTGCACAGCACATTGGCTTCGGCCAGCCATTGGGCGTCTTTCGCCTCCTCCAGGGCATCCATCAGCCCGGTTGCGACCCACCACAGAGCGCGCCGCTCCGGCAACTGCGCCGCCACCGCATGTATCGCACCGAGCGCTGCGCGCATGTCCGCCAGTCCGCCCGGCTTATGCCGCAGCCACGCCAGCAGCCCGCGCTGGAAATGCACGCGCTGCGCCTGCAGGAACGCGGGAAGCGCGGCTGCTTTGAGCGCATTTGGCTCGCGATGGGCGGGTGTGCGCAGCGTAAGATCGGGGAAGAACAGGTCTTTTTCCGCGCAAACCGACTTGTTTTGCAGGCCGGCGAGCTCGCGGTAGGCCGGATACAGGCGCACAGGCACATTCGGCTCTCCGCGCGCCACTGTGTCGACGAACTGCTTCAGCGCCAGCACGCCGCGACCGATCACCCCGGCAGCCGCGACGCTCGGTGCTGAGCCGTTCAGCGCCGCGAAACTGTCTTCGAGGCTCTCGCAGAACCGGGTGGCCTCGGCGAGCCCCACCATATTCAAGGCGCCGCTGACTTGGTGCAGGTGTTCGGGGCACTCAGCCAGAACCGCCGCATTCTCCGGCTCCGCCTCGAACTTCGCGATGACACGGCACACGCGCTCGAGCGCCTGATCGACCTCGGCGGTGATCCAGGACAGAGTCGTGGTGTCGGCCAGGGAAGCCATTACGCCAGTCGGAATCCAGACACCGATTTCTTCAGCGCCACTGCGAGTCCGGTCAGGCGCGTGGCGGAGTGCGCGGTCTTTTTCGTGCCTTCGGTCGTCTGCTGCGTCACCCCGAGGATCAGCTTCATGCTGCCGGCGACCTGGGTCGCCGAAGCCACCTGCTGCTGCGTCGCGCTGGAAATCGAAGTGATCAGCCCGGCCAGTCGCGTGGAGATCTGCCCGATCTCGCGCAGCGCCCGGTCGGCTTCGTCGGCGGTCTGCGTACCCTCGACCACGCCGCGCGTGCTGCGCTCCATCGCCTCGACCGCGTCCTGCGTGTCGCGCTGGATGCTCTTGACGATCGCGGCGATGTGCTTGGTCGCTTCCGCGGAACGCTCGGCGAGCCGCTGCACCTCTTCGGCAACCACGGTAAAGCCGCGTCCCGCCTCGCCCGCCGAAGCTGCCTGGATCGCGGCATTGAGCGCGAGTACATTGGTCTGCTCCGTGATGTCCGAGATCAGCTGCACGATTTCGCCGATTTCCTGCGAGCTCTCGCCCAGGCGCTTGATGCGCTTGGAGGTCTCCTGCATCTGGTCACGGATTTCGTTCATGCCGCGGATCGTGTTCTGCACGGCGTGCGCGCCTTTCTTCGCGGCGCTGAGCGAGGTTTCTGCGACCTTGGCCGTGTCGTTCGCGCTCAGCGAGACTGCGTTCATCGAGCCCGCCATTTGCGTCACCGATTCGCCGGTCTGCTCGATTTCCGTCGCCTGGCGCTGCGTCGCCTGCAGCAGCTGTCCCGAAACCGCCTGCGCCTCCTGGGTGGCCACCGTCACCTGCTGCGCGGCGTCGTTGATGCCTGTTACCAGGCGGCGCAGTTCGTCGATGGTGTAGTTGATGGAGTCGGCTATGGCGCCGGTCATGTCTTCGGTCACCTTGGCGCGCACCGTGAGGTCGCCGTTCGCGAGATTGCCTATCTCGTCGAGCAGCCGCAGGATCGCGTCCTGGTTGGCGCGGTTCTGCAGCTCGCTTTGCGCGGCGCGGCGGCGCGTGTCGTCCAGGTACACTTTGCCGATCAGGAGCAGGACGAGGACGGCCAGTATGGACACTGCGCCCATGGCGATGAAATTGACCCGGCGCGCGGCAAGCTGCGCCTCGTAGCCTGTGCTCAGCCGTTCTGCCGCCGCGAGCAGTGTCTCGCTGTCGTTGAACAGATCCCGCGCCGCCCGCTTCGCGCTGACCAGTTTCTGTATGTTGCCGAGGATGTCCCTGGAGCTGGCCTGGTACTGCTGGTAAGCGGCATCGAGCTCGGCCAGCTTGCCCCGCATCTCCGGGTCACCCACACGCGCGATGCGCAGCCTTGCGTCGCCTTGGATCAATCCTTGCAGTGTGTCCCTGAATGTAAGGGTGTCCTTGCCCAGCAGAAATGCGACTTCCGGGTCGACGATGTCGCCCGCGAGCATGGTGTTGGCGTTCTTGGCCATGCGCTGGGTCAGCATGACCAGCTGCGCGGCAAGGGCGTTTTGGCGGGCCGAGCCGCCGGACTGAACGCTCAGTGCGTAGACCTCTTGGGCCAGTTCGAGCAGCGTCGGATCGTTCGCGTTGATCGAGCGCACCGCCTTGCTCAGCGCGACCAGGTTACGCTCCTCACGGATGACCAGGCCTGCGTTGCGTTCGCTCTTGCTCCATTGGCTCACCAGCGAGTCGAGTGCCGGGCGTACGCGCGCGGGCGTGGGGGGCAGTTCCACGCCGCCCGCCATGCCGCCCTTGCGAAGGAGGGTGACCAGCCCGGCGAACTCGTCGCGGCTCTCGCGCAGCTGCTTGAAGGCCACCGGGTTTCCCTGCGAGGCCTGCTGCGCCGCCTTGGCGAGCCGCTGCGACAGCATGCGTATTTTCCCGACTGAGGCGACGTAAATGGTGTTGAAGGTCGCCTGCCGCGCGTCGATCACGACAACGGCGGCGTCGAGCAGCAGCAGGACGACGAGAAAGCCGGTCAGGATCTGGAGCTGTCTCGTAACGGGGAGCCGGCCGACCAGCGGCAAGCCGCCGCGCGGGGCGCGCGGCGCGGTGTCTGCAGCGGTGTCGCGGCGGAGGAACCGCGGCTTGAATGCGTCAAATGTAAATGCCATACCGTTCCCCTAGCGCAGTAGTTTGCCCTCGCGGGCAATGGTTGTGAGCCGGATTATCCGCAAGTCGCTTCATAACGTCGTCCCTCTTCATATCAAGCGCTGACATCGAGAAATTCCGGGTCCCGCACCAGCGCCGGTACATCCAGCTCGTTCCAATGCCTGCCCTGCGCGTCGCTGTATTCGGCGCGCGTCCACCTCGATTCGGCGCGGCGCGGGCGTGGCTCCAGTTCGCCGGACTTGCGCAGGCCGAGCGAGCGGTCGACGAGCAGCGCGCAGCCGGCGCGAAAGCGGTCGCTGATCAGCAGCAGCCGCGCCTGGTCGCCGACCGCAGTGGCCTCGCCGCCGAGAAACGCGGCAAAGTCGACCACGCTGTAGAGATTGCCGCGGATATTCGCGACGCCGCGGAACCACGGGCGCGCGAGCGGCACCGCCGAGATCGGCGGCAGCGGAAGCATTTCGCCGGCCTCGGCGAGATCGACCAGCCAAGCGGCGCCACCGGCTTCCAGGCCGAGCTTCGAGGCTGCGCCTCCGCCAGTCTCGGCGCGCTGCAGGCGGGCCGAAAGCTCGAGCTGGTAATCGCGCAGCGAAAGTCTTGCAGCCATGTCAGCCGAGCGCTGCGATCTTCGCCAGCAGATCCGCCTGGACCACGGGTTTCACAACGTAGTCGCGCGCGCCCTGGCGCATGCCCCAGACCTTGTCGGTTTCCTGCCCTTTGCTCGTGCACAGGATGACGGGGATGTCCTTTGTGCTTTCGTCCCTGGTGAGGGCACGCGTCGCCTGGAAGCCGTTCTGTCCGGGCATCACCACGTCCATGAGAACGAGGTCCGGGCGCTGTTGCTTGACCTTCGCCAGCGCGTCTTCGGCGCTCTCTGCCGTCGACACCTTGAAGCCGTTCTTCGACAGCATGGCGCTCAGGTGCTGCCGGTCGGTCGGTGAGTCGTCTACGATCAATATCGTGTTGATAGTCATGTTGCACCTTTCGTAATTTCAGGAAGAAGCGCCATCCCGCCCGGCGTAATCGCTCACCGCCTCGATCAAGCCTTCCTTGGTGAAGGGCTTGGTGAGGTAGCGGTCGGAGCCGGCGAGCCGGCCGCGGGCGCGGTCAAAAACGCCGTCCTTGCTCGAAAGCATAATGACCGGCGTGGACTTGAGCCGCGGGTTCTGTTTGATCAGGGCGCAGGTCTGATAGCCGTCCAGCCGCGGCATCATGATGTCGACGAAGATGACCTGCGGCTCGTGATCGGTAATCTTGGAAAGCGCGTCGAAGCCGTCCTCGGCCAATATCACTTCATACCCGGCCTGGCGCAGAAACAGTTCGGCGCTGCGCCGGATAGTGTTGCTGTCGTCGATGACGAGCACCTTGACCGGCCGCTTCGACGCATCGCTCACGGCAATTCCTTTTCGATCCGGTTCCGCAGCGTCAGCCATACACCCCTGGATTTCGCGGCGGGGCAGGGCAGGGACGCAGCCGGCCTCGACGCCGGGCTGTTCGCGCGTTGTGGCGCGCGCAGGCCGTCGCTTGCGCGCCTGCGCGCCAGTTCAGTAGGAAAAGCGGCCATGGGTGCTGATCGCTGTCAGCTCGACGAACTTCGAGCCGTTGTGATTCGAAGGGCTGAAGTCGATGAAATAGCCGCCGACGTCGACGTCCTGCATTGCGTTGAGCGCCTTGAGCAGGCTGGCGCGGCTCAAATTGGGCCCGGCGCGGCGAATCGCTTCTCCCAGAACCTTGGCGCCGATGTAGGCTTCGAGCGAGGTATAGGAGTATTCCTTCTTACCCAGCTCCTTTTCGATCGCGGCCTGGTATTCCCGCACTATCGGGAGCGATGCATCGGTAAAGGGCGGCACCACCTGCGTAACGACCACGCCGCGTCCCTCCGCACCGAGCGAATCGGCGAGCGCGCTCGCGCCGACGAACGATGTGCTCGCGAACTGCGCGGCTGACCCCGCCTTCTTTGCCTGTTTGATGAAATCCGCGGTGGTCCGGTACAGTGTGGTCGCGATGACTACGTCCGGCGCCGCCTTCACCACGCGCGCAACGGCGTCCTTGATATCGGTCTGGTTGCGCTTTACGCTGCCCACCGCGACCGGCTTCAACCCGCGTTTCGCCAGCGCCGTCTCCACCGCCTGGAGGTTTTCCCGGCCGACCGGGTCGTCGTAGTTGAGTACGGCGAAGGTCTTCATTCCGGTGGTGGTGTAGTAATCCACCATCTTTTCCAGCTCGTCGTTATAGCTCGCGCGGACGTTGAACACGTAAGGATTCAGTTTGCGCATCACCGTGGCGCCGGTGAACGGGCCGATGAACGGCACTTTGTACTTTTCCGCCGTCGGCAGCGAGGGCACGCTCAGGGTCGCGCTGGCATAGCCGAACAGCGCGAGCACGTCTTTTTCCTCCACCAGCGTGACGGTGTCGGCGGCGGCGCGCTTGCGGTCGTTGCCGTCGTCCAGCGTGAGCAAATCGATCTTGCGGCCGTAGATGCCGCCCGACTCGTTGACCTTTTGGAAGTAGGCGAGCGCACCGTTGCGGATGTCCACGCCCAAATCCTTATTGCTGCCGGTCAACGGTCCCGACTGTCCGATCAGGATCTGGGTCTTGGTCACGCCCTGCGCGTACGCCGGGCCGCCGCCAAGCGCCGCGCAGGAAATCGCAATGGCGCCAAGCAATAGACCTAGGGGCCATTTCATGACTGCCGAAATGGCCTCCGACTTAGGGGAGCATGAGGGGAGATATCCCCTCGTTTCGCAATAGGCTTTTAGTTCTTTGGCATGCACGATCGATGAGCCCTCCAGTTGCACATTACTCAAGAAGGGCGGCGCAGCGCGACGGATTCCTACGGAATGACGGCTTTGGACCGGCAACCCCGCTGCCCTGCGCTTTTTTTTGCGTTTAGGCCGGTAGCTTTGCGTGGCCGCCTTTCGGCGGCTTTGCCCTTGGAAATAATTAAGCGCTAATGACGAATGGAAGTCAATAGCGGGCGTCAGTTTTTTTGCGGATACGGCATGCTTGCGCCGGGTTCTAGGCGCTCCACTCCCGCCATCCGGCCAGCAGCGGGAAATACAGCCCGAGCATCGCCGGCTCGCCCTGCGCGAGCGCGTGGGCATAGCGCGCGAGCTGCGCCCGGTAGCGTTCTTGTTCCCGGTCGAGAAATGCTTCCACGTTCGCGCCCTCGTGCCCGCTGGTCTTGTAGTCCACGATCCAGCGTTTTCCGTTCGCGTCGGTGAAGCTGCGGTCGATGACCAGGTTGCGGCGCTCGCCTTCGATTACGGTGGTGAGGCGGTATTCGCTCTTCGCGTCCGATTGCGGCCCGAGCAGCCAGCGTCCGCGCGCATCGGCGAGCGCGTTGGCGAGCGCCCGCGCCACGCGCTCGGCGGCGGCGCCGAGCTGCGCGTCCTCGATGCCGCATGCAGCGAGTTCGTTGCGAAAGCCCGCGCGCAGTGTGCCGATGCGCGCCGCATCCCAGCCCTTCATTTCGTCCTCGGCGATGCGCTGCAGCCAGCGGTGCACCACGCTGCCGACGTGGCGCGCGGTTTCGCCGACCCAGGAATATTCGATTTCGTCCTGCGTATGCGCGGTTTGGCTCGGTGCGGCCCAGGCGAGCGCTGGCGGGGCTTCGGGCAGAGTCCAGGCCGACGTTAGGCGGCGCAGCGACTGATCGGGTGCGGCATCACCGCCCGCGGCAGCAGTCTCCGGCGGGGCCGGGGCCGCGGCGGCGGCGCGCTGAAACTCGGCCGCCACCGCCGGCCAAAGTTTCGCCAGCAGGCTGCGCGCATCGGGCTGGCGCGCCGCTTGCGCGTCTTCCTTTCGTTCCAGCCGCGTCTCGCCCAGCAGATGCAGGCGCCGCTTCGCGCGCGTGGCCGCGACGTAGAGCAGGCGGCCGTCTTCGTGCGCTGCTTTTTCCGCGGCAAGCTGCTTCAGCCAGGCATAGATCGGATCGCCGTCCGCGCCGGTTTCTTCGATCGGTGCGAGCAGCAGTTGCGCATTGGCTCCGGACCTGCGCGCGCCAGACGCATCCGCTGAGGTGTCCAGTTTTGCCGGGCGTTCCATCCACAGGAAGAGTTTCTTGCCTTCGGCCGGCGGCACTTTGCCGAGGCCGGGTACGATGACGTGATCGAACTCCAGGCCTTTCGCTTTGTGGATCGTCATGATCTGCACCGCGTCGTCGCCGGCGGCGAGGTCGGGGAGGGCGTAGAGCCGGTCCAGCCCCTGCTCGAACGCCGCGAAATCGGCGATGGCGCCGGCTTCCTCCTCGGACTCGAGATGATCGAGGTAGCTCGCGGCGTCTTCCAGATCGGTCGCGGATGCGGCGCAGGCCGGGCCGCCGAGCGCGAGCCAGACGCCTTCGACCGCATCGCGCAGGGACGCACGCTGGCGAGCGGCGAGCGCGGCGGCGAGCGTCGAGCGCACGCGCGCGAGACGCAGGCGGGCGTCTTCGCCGAGCGCATCCAGCCGCGCCGGGTCGTGCATCAGTTCCCACACGGTCGATTGGCTGGAGATTGGTGCTTCGGGCGAGCGCCCCTCAGCCTGGCACTCTCCCCGTTCGCGCGGAGAGGGGATATCGGTGCCGGCAAGAGCGTGCAGGTCGGCGAGCGTGAGGCCGCACCAGGGCGCGCGCAGGATCGCGAGCCAGGCGAGGCGGTCGCCGCGATGGGCGAGCGCGCGCGTGAGCGCGAGCAGATCCTGCACCACGGGCCGGTCGTCGAGGCGATCGATTTCGATCGCGCGGAACGCAATGCCGGCGCGCTTGAGCTGCGGCACGATCTCGCGCAGGTGGTTACGCCCGCGCACGAGGATGGCGATGCTTTCGCGCGCGCCCGCACCCGCGATGCCAGCGACGATGTTCGCCACGGCCTCGGCTTCGTCAACGTTGCCGGCGGCGCCGCCGGAGAACAGGGGATGGATGCGGACCGCGTCGCCGTCCAGGCGCGCATGCACCGCCTGCGATGCGGTGTAGGCCACCGCGCCCGAGGCGATGTCCTCGACCCGGGGCATCACCTGCGCGAAGGCCTCATTCACCCAGTCGACGATGCCGGCCTGCGAGCGGAAATTCGCCGACAGTTCCAGCGGCGACAGCACGACGCCGCCTATGCCCTGGGCGCGCGCCTTCAGGAACAGCCCGACCTCGGCTTCGCGAAAGCGGTAGATCGACTGCATCGGATCGCCAACGGCGAATAGCGTGCGGCCGTCATCGGGCGCCCAGCCGGCGGTGAGCCGTTCGATCAGTTCGAACTGGCTGATGGAAGTGTCCTGGAATTCGTCGATGAGCAGGTGCCGGATCTGGTAGTCGAGCCTGAGCGCGAGATCGGTCGGGCCCTCGCTGTCTTCGAGCGCGAGCAGCGCGCGCTGCGACACCTCGGTGAAGTCGACCTGCCCGCGCGACTGGAACGCCAGCTTCAGCTGCCCGACGGCGCGCTTGAGCAGTTCGGTGATCGCTTCGAGCAGCTGCCATTGCGCCTCGGTGTAGGCCGGAGGTGGCAGCCTGCGCGTATCGGCGAGCGCGGCGCACAGCGCATCGTTCGCGCGCAGCCCGTCGATCAATGCCAGCGCGCGCTGCTTCGCCGCCGCATGCGCCGCGCCCGCGGGAAAGCCGTCGTTCTTCGTCAGGCTTTTGCGCCACTCGTCCTTCTTGGTCAGGAGCAGATTCGCGAGCGCGGCCCAGCCCGCAGCGTCGTCGCTGCCGGGCAGCGAGGCGAGCGGCGGCTGCGCGAGGTTCGCGCAGGCGATGTTGGCGACGGCGAGCAGTTCGCCGCGCACCGCCGCGGGCAGCAGCAACTGCACCCTATCGAGCGCGGCGCGCCGCTCCGCCAGCAGCGCGCCCTCGAGCCCGGCGCGCTCGTTGACTACGTGGCGCAGCCAATGGTCGCGCCGGCGCAGCATTTCGACCAGCAACTCCTCGACGCGTTCGACGTTGTTGTCGAGGTGCACCAGCAGCCGCTCGATGTAGTCCGCGGCCGGATCCCTGGCTTCGATCAATTCGACCGTCGCGCGCGCCGCCTCGGCATAGAGCGCGCCGGCGTCCTCGACGCTCTCCGGCTGCGCGCCGAACTTCGACAGCAGCGGCATCTGCCGCGTCAGCGCCGCGCACAGCGAATCGATGGTCTGGATGCGCAGCCGCGCCGGGCTGTCGGCGATGCGCCAGCCGCGCGCGCCGTCGCGCGCGAGCGCAGCGCGCGCGAGTTCCTGCGTGCGCCGCTCGTGATCCGACTCGGCTGCCTTGCCCGCGGCCGCGTCCGCGAACGCGCGCAGCACGCGCTCGCGCATTTCGGCCGCGGCTTTGCGCGTGAACGTGATGGCGATGATTTCCTCGGGTTCGTTCACCGTCGCCAGCAAACCGAGGTAGCGCTGGATCAGCAGCTCGGTCTTGCCCGAGCCGGCCGGCGCCTGCACGATGAACGAACGCGTCGGCGCCAGCGCCTCCGCGCGCGCGCGCAGGTCGGGGATGGCCGCGCCCTCAGCCATGCGTCGCTCCGCCACTTTCATCGTCGCCATCATCCTCCGCAGCGGGCGCGCCCAGGCGCTCGTGTATGCGGCATAGCGGCCGAACGTCGCAGTTGCGGCAGGTCGTCGGCGGATTCTTCGGCTGCACGGCCGCCTCGCCGGCGGCGAACCGGGTGGCGAGCCGAGCGAGCACCCGGCGCCATTCGTCGACTTGCGCATCCCAGCCGAGATCGGGCAGGGATTTCCTCACCGGCAGCAGTGTTTCGTCCGCAGCCAGCGCGGCGAATTTCATCTCGCCCGCCTTCACCTGCGCGAACGCGATCGCGACGGCATCGGGCTCGGTCGCGACCAGATACAGCGGCAACTGCGGCTCGTCGGGCCGCTCGCCCAGCCACGCGCTCGCGGGCGCGGCAGTGGACTTGTAGTCGATGACCATGCGCCGGCCGTCTTCGAGTTCGTCGACGCGATCGAGCTTGCCGCGCAGCGTGAGCGGGCCGATGACGATATTGCGCTTGTCCTCGACCGCGGCGACACGGAAATCGTCGCCGCGCGCTTCGCGTTCCATTTCCAGCCAGGCGCGGGCGAGGCGCGCGAGGCGTCCCTTCTCGACTTCGGCGAAGCGCCCGGCAAGCGTCGCCGGACGGTCGCGCTTCACGCGCGTCACCGCTTCGTCCGCCGCGCGCGCGAGCAGCGCTTCGAGTTCGGCAGCGCCAATCGCATCGAGGCGGGTCTTGGTTTTGAGCTCGCCCCAGGCGCTCGCGAGCACGCGATGCACGAGAACGCCGCGCTCCAGCGCATCGAGCCCTGCGTGCGGCGCTTCGGGCGATGCCGCGGCCAGGCGGTGCCGCGCGAACGCGCGGAACGGGCAGGCGGACTGGTCGGCGATGACGCTGGTGCCGCCGGCGAGCGCGGCCTGCGCGGAGAGCGGTGGCGCAAGCTCGTCGTGCACCGACTCGATGCGCGCTGCGGCATGGATGAGATCGCGGTAACGCGGATACTCCGGCAGCGCAATCTGACCCGGCGCCAAATCGCGCAGCAGCGGACTCGGCAGCAGCTTCCGCTCGCCCTCGGCTTGCGGGTGCGACAGCACCACCTCGCGCGCAGCGGCTAGCCAGCCGCGCGTGATCGCGGCATCGAGCGCGAGCGTGGCTTCGATCGAGGCTTCGGGCACCTTCGCCCGCCGCTGCGCCTCCAGCGGCAGCAGGGGATTCGGCCGCGGATGGATCGGCCAGGCTTCGTCGGACAGGCCCATCACCCACAGGTGCTGGAACTCCAGGCCGGCCGATTCCAGCACTCCGAGGATCTGCACCGGCGCCTGCGCCGCCTCCGGCTGGAACAGGGTCTCCGCGGCGAGCCGCCGCAGGCGTCCGACCGCCTCGCCATAGCCCAGCTTCGCGCTCACGCGGTCGAGCCGGGCGAAGTCGGCGATGACTGCGTGCCACTTTTTCAGGGTCTGGTACTCGGCCGAATCGAGGCTGCGACCCTTGTCGGGAAAGCCCATGAGCTTAAGTACCTCGGTGAAGGCCTTCGCCCAGGCTGAAGGCACGCGCGCGGCGAACAGATCGGACTTGCGCAGCTCGGCCAGTTGCCGCAGGCGTTGCGCCAGCTCCGGGGCATACGCGCCGGCGTTGGCGGCGGCGATGGTGCTGAGCAGCCGATCGAGATTGGTCGCGGGCTCGGCGCGGCGGCGCAACTCGAGATCGAGCCGTGCGCGGCCGGCGGCCTCGCTTTCGCCGGCGGCGATGAAAGGCGAGCGAATCAGGAGACTCGCGCGGCCGAAGTCGATTTCGCGCCCCGCCAGCTCGAGGATCATGCACGCCGCCTGCACCAGCGGGTAGCTGGCGAGCGCTGCGCCCAGGGACACATTGAACGGCAATGAATGATCGCCCGCACCGGGCAGCATAGCGGCCGGCGCCATCACCGTGCGGAACGCGCGCAGTAGCGCATTGCGCTGCTTCGCGAGGTCGGGGACGACGATGCCGATGCTCGCCTGCGGGTCGGCTTCCAGCCGCGCGCGGGCCCAGGCCGCCGCGCGGCCGATTTCGTCGCGCGCGTCGACGCAGGCGAGGCGCAGCACGCTCGCCTCGCGCCGCTGCTGCGCCGAGACGAAGACTTCGGTTCCCGCCGCGCGCAGCGCGTCGAACAAGGCGCGCTGCTGCGGCGTCATGATGTCGAAGCCGTAGAGGGCGAGCTGCTGCGGCCGGCGCAGCGCGTCGGCGCCAAGCTGCGCCGCGACCAGGTCGGGCAGCAAGGCCGCGTCGGTGTGCCCCTCGCGCGCGCAACGCAGCGAATATTGCGCGCACCAGTCGCGAAACGCGGCCGCATCCTCGTTCAGCTCGTCCGAGCGCAGGCTGTCGAGCAGCCGCCAGGCGTGGCCGGCCCGCCAGGCATCGGCCGCAAGCGCCGCGGTCTCGGGAATGGCGAGCAGCGCTTCGCCCGCATGCGAGCGCCGGATGATGTCTTCCCACAAGGCGCTCTCCTGCGCCGGCGTCAGCAGCACGGGCAGCCCGGACGCACGCTCCGAATACAGCAGGTCTTCATAGAAGCGCACAAGGAATGCGTCGTACGGCAGGATGTCGGCCGACTCCCAGGCGCTGCCGCCCAGCGCCGCCTGCGCCGCGTCGAACTCGCGCGCCAGCGCCTGCGCCAGGCGGCGGTTGGGCGTCAGCACGGTGAGGCCGCCGGCGAGCCCTGCGGCAAGACGGGCGAATAATTCGAATTTGGAGAGTGTCGCGATAGGTGCGCCGGGCATGGTGGCCTATGATATCCCACGCCCGCAGGCGCGTTCAGCGCGGCATCGACTTCGACGACGGCCAATTCGACGGGGCGCTGTCCGCCGATGGACAGGTGCTCGCCACCTACCTGCACGGCCTGTTCGACGACCCCGCCGCATGCCAGGCCTTGCTCGGCTGGGCCGGGGCAGCGCCAGCGCCTGCGTCAGGTGTTGGCAAACTTTCTGTCGCGTTCGTGACTGTGGTCACATTCATGCGTTCGCGGAGGGATTACCATTGATCAGCTTCCCTAGGTAGGCTTGCCAAATCGATGGTCGATCCCGATCTGCTGTTGCTCGCGCGTGCCCAGTTCGCGCTGAACATCGGCTTCCACATTCTGTTCCCCAGCATCACTCTCGCGCTGGCGTGGTTTCTGCTGTACTTTCGCATCCGCTACGCACGCAGCGGCGACCCAGCCTGGCTCGCGACCTACAAGCTGTGGACCAAGGTGTTCGCGCTGACCTTCGCGATGGGGGTGGTCACCGGCATCACCATGTCGTTCCAGTTCGGCACCAACTGGCCCGGCTTCATGACTCATGTCGGAAACATCGCCGGGCCGCTGCTCGGCTTCGAGGTGCTGACCGCGTTCTTCCTCGAAGCGACCTTTCTCGGCGTGATGCTGTTCGGTATGAACCGCGTGCCCTCTTGGGTGCACATCGGGGCGACGCTGCTGGTCGCCATCGGCACCCTGCTGTCGGCTTTTTGGATCCTTGCGCTCGATTCGTGGATGCAAACCCCGGCAGGGGAGGTGATGAGCGGCGGCGCGCTGATCGCGGGCGACTGGCTGCGAGTCATATTCAATCCGTCTTTCCCCTACCGCTTGACGCATATGCTGCTGGCCTCGGGGCTCACCGCATCGTTCGTGGTCGCCGGGCTGTCCGCCTGGCGCCTGCTGCGCGCCCCGGGCGACGCCTCGGCTTTGCGCACGCTGCGCACCGGCATCATAGTTGCCGCGGTGATCGCCCCGCTGCAGATATTCGCAGGCGACCAGCACGGGCTGAATACGCTGGAGTACCAGCCGGCCAAGATCGCCGCGATGGAGGCGCTGTGGCGCACCGAGCGCGGTGCGCCGCTGGTGCTGTTCGCCGTGCCGAATGCGCAAACGCAGCACAACGATTTCGCCATCGACGTGCCGCACGGCGCAAGCCTGATCCTCACACATAGTTTTAACGGCGAGGTGAAAGGCATCGATGCGTTCGCGCCCGACACGCCGCCGGTGGCACCGGTGTTCTTTGCGTTTCGCATCATGCTGATCTTGGGCGTGCTGATGCTCGCGCTTGCCTGGACCGGCGCCAGGGCGCTGCGCGGGGGCCGCACGCTGCCGCGATGGCTGTTGTGGACATTCGCCGGCGCGACATTCTCCGGTTGGCTGGCGACGCTCGCGGGCTGGGTGGTGACCGAGGTGGGGCGCCAGCCGTGGCTGGTCACCGGCATATTGAGGACGTCGCAGGCGGTGGGCCACACCGCAGCGGCGTCGCTGGGCGCGAGCCTCACCGGCTACGTCTTTGTCTACTCGCTGATGCTCGTGGCCTACATCGTGGTTATCACCCACCTGGCAGGAAAGGGGGCGGCATGATGAGGGAGCAGGGGGCCGCCGACGTGAGGAACGGGTACGCCTGCGCGA